>ERZ779896.49-NODE-49-length-173886-cov-8.959138_pt1 | contig 173886 bp, 157 predicted proteins | sample MGYA00511067_ERZ779896 | MGnify/ENA primary metagenome ERZ779896 (study PRJEB29588, sample SAMEA2161597) | human gut metagenome | biome: human gut; feature: human-associated habitat; material: faeces | place: Denmark | collected 2008/2010 ... | reverse complement strand
TGCAAAACTAAAAGGTCTGAAGGCTTACTCCGGACACACTGTTTGAAACACTACCAAATTCTTGTCTATTCATAATAATTGAGGTTTGATTGTATTTGCAAACGCAAAACTACAACCAAACCTCTAGGTGTATAAGGTGCATTTGTTCAAATGCTTACGAAAAGTCTACCTGAAAGCAAAAAAAGAGTCGCTACCATGACGACTCCCGGATAGTTCTTGCTATTAGTATAGGCGTAGCCATGTTGCTGACGGACTGCTCCTCAGCAGAGCCCGTTTCCTCGGCCGGCTACAACACAAAATTAGCTTTTTTGATATGAAATACAAAATTGTCTATTAACTTTACATCATCACTTCTAACGCAAACTGGTCTCAGACACACTCAGTGAAACACTACCTATTTTGTAAAATAAAGAGGTTCGAAAACTTACCCTAGACACAGATTGAAACAGTACCTTATTCCAGAGTATTTGATTATTTTTAACTCATCTCATTCTAAGAGGATACTAATAAATCTACACAATCACAACTAATCATCCCTAATTCCCCTAACAACCTTTGTGTTTTATTTGTATATTAAACAACTAACTATCCAAAGATAAGATTATGATATTCATAATAAGACCCTGATTCACCATATAATATACGCGTCATCAACAACAATGCATACAAAGTAATTACACTCAATATTATCACCTTATTTCTATTACCCTGCACAAAATAATAAAAATACGGTATAATCAATATCTGAAATTCACGAAATACATATGGAAGCCTATGTGAAAGTATCAGAAAATCATTAAATAAGAGACTTAAAACCACAGATAAGGCAAATCCATTTTTTAATATATTATATAATTTATCAGTTATTATCATTAATTTATTGCGCATTGACGTAAACAAAAGCAATATTAATATTCTAAAGATTATTCCTATATTAACTCCTGCACTAATCGAATAATTATCAGACTCTGCATATTTCATTAATTTCACCCTTATTATAGAATCAGGGACATAATTTAACAAAAACCGAGAAACCGACACGTGACAGACCACCAATACTAACAACACCCCCACAACAAAGTACAACAAAAAATTAGACACCTGCCAATTTCTAATAAAATATATAACCAAAAACACAATTGACGAAAAATGGATAAATGTTGCTATTAACACTAAAATACTAAACGGAACAAACTTATTACGAACAACATACCGCAAAGACAACAAACAAAATGCCATAGAAAATCCTTGTCGCACTCCATCAAAATCTCTTTCAATAAACATTCCGACAAAATATACTAGAAGAGCAGGAAACAAATATGGGGTATACTTTTTAAAAACATAGAATTTAATCCCTAAATTCAAAGCAGCCAAAAAGGCCCAAAAAAACATAAAAGATGCTCCTAAAGATTTCATAAAAATAATAAAAGCACCAAATAATGGTTCTATAGTGGTTGTCGAGAAAGTTCTAAAAGTTAAATACGCAAACAAATCTTGATAATTTTTGAAATCAGTTCCTCCTGATGTTTTAAAACCAACAAACAACCAAAATATCAAATATATAAAACCATATAAAACAAACCTATTCCTCTTGACCACATAGATTTCGAGGATTCCTAACAAAAAAAGGGAAAATATTAAAATATAATATACCATACCCTTTAGAAATAACTACTTACAACATCTCTTGCTTAATACAGTTGTCAATAATAGGGCCATATTTATTATTAAAAAAGTCCATTATTTTATTACAAAATATATTTTTCCAACTAGCTTGAGCATTCTCTCCTTTTACTAAACACATATCAGGTGTAATATTTAACAACAAATTCCGCAAAGCCTCTTCTCCTTCGGCTATCACAAAACCACTGTTATATTTTTTTACTTTATTTCCCACCAATGTTCCCTTTGTCGTTATTAAAGGTTTCGACAAAAACAAGGATTCATAAAACTTATTGGGCGCTGCTAAAATATGATTTTTCACATTTGTGTAATACATTGCATAAATACAATCGGTTGACGCCAGAATAGCTAACCCCTTATCGTATGTTACTTTCCCTTCAAAATACACATTTGAATAATTATGACTATACTCTAACACCATAGACTCCAATTCGCCGAAACCTGCAATGTGCAATGTAATCATTGGCATTTCAGCTACAACTTTTAACAACACTTCCAACCCTCGATCCCGTGACAATATACCAACGTAACCTATGGACAAACACGGGTATTTAACAAATAATTTTTCATCAAAAGTAGAAACCGGGAAATCAGGAATATTAGGCATTATTAAAACCTTATCCTGAGCAACTCGTCCCAATTGTACCATTCGTTCTGGCTCACAAATTATAATATAATTACTTTTCTTAACTGCTACTTTTTCCAGAAGGCACAACATCCTCTTAATTATGCGATTATCAATATTCCGTGAGTCTGTATACCAATCAAAGACATCAAAAATAACCACTACATTAGCGAATAATTTAATCAACAATGCCGGTATAACAGTATCAAAATCACATGCATGTATAATTTTTATACTCCTTCGTCGCATATATAAATATTTAAATAAAAATATATTCCAACAAATCATACCCCACACATTCTTCACCCCCCCCCCATAATTTGCCGGTCGATAAAAATAGTCCGTATGAGCCTTATGTACTAAAGCTGCACTCCTATTCCACCCAACAAGCTTATATAATATATTTTTCTTCTCAAAATAACGGACATACTTATCTACTCGCGGATCTGGATTTAAATCATTTGATCTCAATACATATACAGACTCTCTATCTTTTCTTCTCATTATAAATAAGTTTTATTTATCTACAAAGTATACACCTATGGCTTAACACTATCATCATACAATCCTTCCTATTTTCAGTCAAATAAAAACTTATCAAAACTGCTTTTCCTATATTTTAACACAGGAATCTAACAAAGAAATGGCATTTTTTCTTCTTTGATCCGTAATTTCATTTACCACACTAAAATCAATAGGGTATTCCAGCACATCCTTTATGGCAACGCCTTGGGTTAAAAACCTATTTTCTAACCCATAATCTTTTAACAAAGAACGAATTCTTCCATTCATAGCCTCAAAAGGGCCAGTAAGAGGTAACGTTACAAATGGAACGTTAAATAGTATTGCGAACACTGTTCCATGAAATGAATTTGTTACAATATATTTTGCATTTTTAACCATTTGAACCCATTGATTAATAGATGGAGTCTCCTTTTTATATTTATCATACCTATGATCACTAGCAACATATCTAATCTGCAAGGAATTAAATGAAGCCCATTTATAAATCTCATCAAATGGAACATGTGTATTATGCCCTAATAAATATAACATAGCATACGGACTATTATAAGCCTTATCTTTATATAGTAATTTTTCATAACAATCCAATCCAACTATCATTGTCGGATCCGGAGTTCGATACGCTTTAATACCTATGCGATTACATATATCTACTCCCTCCTCCTCTCGTACTGTTACTAATTGAAATCTCTTTAATAATGGTATAATCTTATGCGCAAGATTGTTCGTAATATTTTTTTTCCCAAAACTTGCTGCATAAGAGATACGATTCACTGAATCAGGTCCAAAGTCCAAAAAGAATGCTGGACTATATGAATTTTTATCTTGATTCCATATTTGATCACTACCACATACATATACATCAGCCAATGGAGGATATCGCTGCAACTCTACCAACGAATGATATACCCGATCTGTAACTTTTATATATCGATTTACAAATTGCTGGAATCCTCTATCATTCACACCTCCTTTTTTTTGAAATTTTATTCGGACGTATAAAATACGAAACAGCCTTCGAGGCCGAAATAAATATTCTATCTTATCCAACAGACGCCTACAGATTGACCCTTTGTCCCCTTGCAGACGGTCATATCGAATCAAATACGGCTCATGGCCTCGTTCTTCAAAAAAAGAATAAAGCGCATATAATTGTAAAATTTGGCCATAATTTTCTTTCGCTTGCCAAAAAGTCATTATTCCTATTTTCATTCTCTTCCCAATACTCTTTTAACTATTGATTTTACAAATATCTGAAATCGGCTTATTACGGTCTGACGCTTTTTATATATCTCCATAGCCCCGCGCATACTATCACCTTTTAAATATTCAATATATGCATACCTAACAGGACTACCTATTGCATTATTATAATGGTTTATCAAGTAATCCATATCTGCATCCCATATATAATCAATTCCTTTTATAAAATCATGCTTTTTATAATATTCCAATGTCATTGCAACACCTGTATTTAAATCAATCTCACAATTAAATTCAGGAACAACAGATTTAATTTTATCATTATTATACAATGCATCACGACCTCTACTTCCTCTTATAATACCACGATACATAGGTAATATATAAGAAAAATATTTTGCTGGTATATCTACAAATTTAACTCTCTCTCCTACATTATTACCTATCACTTCCGCTATTTCTCGCCAAGAACAAATCTGGTCTGTTGTTATATGAAACACATTGTTGAAAGCTCTTTCATTCATAAACAAGCCCACAACACCTTTAGCAAAATCTAATACATGTGTTACTGTAGTTTTACCTTCTCCATGATTCCAACACGGTAAAGCCTTACCATGACGAATACGTTCTACTAATGACCAATGCCACCCATATGCCGGCATAATATGATACGGTAGACGTGTATCACCATATGTTATAGATGGCCTAACTATTGTGTAGTACTGACCACTTCTATCCATATATTTTTTAAGCAATATTTCACATTTCAATTTTTCTCGTCCATAACTCCATTCCGCATTACCAAGCTCAGATGTCTCTCTAAAAAAACCATCTATATCTGGTTTTTTATACACTGCACATGACGAAATAAATATAAATTGTAAACAATGTTGAGACAACAATTGCAATGTATTAAACAACTCTTTTTCTCTATATGACAAAAAATCGACAATTACGTCAAATTTTTTATCCTCAATACATGCTCGCACCTCTTCTTGATTATGAATATCGGCTTGCAATAAGATCGCACCAATAGGTAAAAAAGCTTTTCGATATCCTCGATTCAACACATATACAGTATGTCCTAATTGCAAAGATCTTTGAGCTATAGCAGAACTTAACAATCCTGTTCCACCTATTAACAATACCCTCATATAAACCTCTTCATTTTTGCAGTTATATTACAAATAATCTTATCTTTAATAGCCTTATCTATTCCGTAGACCAATACCATTACTCCTATCGAAATTACAGATACACCCAACACTAAAATAAATCGAAACAAGCCCTCTGGCATAAAATTCACAATAAAAATAGGTACAATGATAGCAAACAATGTTACTTTAATCACAGGAACAACAACATTATTTATAAAATCGACAAATCTCATATTGACTATTTTATGCATCAAAATCGGTTTCAACACAAACGAAAAAACAAAACCTTTTAATATCATCACATAAAATAACGCTTGTGGATTTAATCCCAATAATAATAATCCACAAGCTACGATCATAGCCAAAATTCCTATAGCGGAACCAATAACCGCATTAGATTTTAAACGGCCTTCTGCTTGCAACACTATAACAAATGACGCATCAAAAGTCTGAACTAAAGTATATAACAATATAAGTCTTACAAATATTTCTGCATATTCAGGTATTGTTTTAAGCCAAATCGCTAAAATATAATGTACTTCTAAGTATATAGGTAACACTAAAAGTAATAAAATAAAATAAGAAAAACGAGCACTTTGAAATGTCAACTGCAACATTTCTTTTTTCTGGTTATCTGCACACAATTTAATAATGGATGGATTTATCGCAGTTCTAAAATTGGCCACAAAATTTGACACTGCCGTATTAACTTGCATTGCAATTGCATTTGCTGTATTAAGTAATGGCCCAAAAAATATATTAAGAACAATATTTGTACCTTGAGTCCACAGCATCCAAGAAAAATTACTCATTAAACTCCAGCCAGAAAAGTTTAACATTTTCTTATACAACTGTCTATCTTTTATAAATTCAAATTTACATTCTTTGTAATTTCTAACACAATAATATCTATATAATAATGTAATAATTACGGTCACACTACCCATCATTAACGAATATAGAACTAGCTTATCTATAGTTTGATTGTAAATTAAAAGAAGTAACCCCAATAGTTTTAATAGAGCATCAGTAATACCCAAATATGCAAATATATTCATACGTTCATGTGCTATAATAGTAGCATTATATGGCACCTGCATCCATTGAACCATTAAAGTAACTATTGATATTTGATAAACCCAAAAAGCAGCTTTGATACGATCTGGAGGAATAACAAGTTTATTTAATACAAACCACAATCCCAATGTTTCAGCAATGACAAAAATTAAAAGAGCCATTAGCAAATGAATACATAAAGACGCGTTAAATATCCTTCTGAATTGCTCCATATTTCCAGTTCCTAACTCAAATGTTAAAAACCTTGATGTCGCTGTACTCATCGCATTGTTTAAGAATGAAAAAAGAATAACAACACCACCGACCACCGTATAAATACCAAAATCTTCACTCCCTAATATATTAAGGGTTACCCTTGACATATAAAAGGTAACCCCCATAATCAAGAGCATTCTCACATAAAGCAGCAATGTATTTTTTGCAATTCTTTTCCCCGAATACTCCATGGCTGAAAATCAATACCACTCTACATTTGTTTTAATCACTTTAGCTGGCACACCTGCAACCATACTATAAGCTGGCACATCTTTTGTAACTACAGCATTAGCAGCAATTACCGCACCTTCCCCAATAGTAACTCCAGGCATAATAGAAGCCCCAGAACATATCCATACATGATCCCCAATATATACAGGAGCGCTATTACGATAAGTATCACTTACAATTACATGTTCTCCATTGCAATCGCGGATTGACACATCCCTACCTATCCTAACTCCATTTCCAATCTCTATCTTTTCCGCACATAAAATAAACAAATTAACATTAATTCCTCCTTGTCCTATAATAAGATGGCCATTATTTATAATTTCAATATTACAGCCTGATCTTATCACATTAGGTCCAGTACCATAACGGGTCAACGGACCATCATGAACAGTAAAACGAGTTCCCTTCTCCATTCTAAGACGACTTTCCATTTTAGACCCCTTTACTGTCTTATATCCTAACATAACCCCCTTATTAATCTCAATTTTGGCTGAGGGATGAATATCCAATATAGAATATGGTGTAATGTACAACATCTGTTCATTCCAAAAATTACAACGTGTATTGCACCGAATAAAATTCACCCAAAGAAATTTTAATACTGTCCATATATGGAATCTCATTAAATAAAAAGGAACACCAAAGACTCTGATTATTTTTTTTACAACACCCTTAAAACTCTTGTTTACAGATCTAGGAAAATATTTATTTACCACATCATCAAAACTTAAGATATCTAATTCCTCAAAAAATTGTTTTCTTGCAATTTTAGGATAATGTATAGATTGTCTTAAAGCTATATTTCCAGACAGAATACTTGAAAATGGCACTGACTTTATATACATATAAGACTTGACTTCTTCTAAATACGCCTTTCCTTTTTTTGAATTCACTAAAATCAGGGACGTTCCTACATTATTATCAAGATTTTTATCTACTTTTTCTATTCCCCAAAAATCTCCTATTGTTATATCTGCAATACGAGGGAATCCTTTATATTGACAATTATAGCACGAAGGTCTACTGTATAAATGTCTATGATAACCTCTACGATAATCATCATCTAAAAGCACACCATAATATACCTCACCATTCTTAAAAACAACTTTACGCGTAAGATTTCTCCAACCTAACTCCTTGTTCTTTGCCTTAATATATTGTATTGGCGCTCCATACCGATTTTCCAATGAATCAAGATATTTTCTATACACCTTGGGAGAACTAACTGATAGACAAATAAAATCAACTATGATTAAATTACTATAATCTTTACGTAAGAACATTCTCAAAGCCGCCATTTGACAAGGGGTCCCACACGCTAAAACCTTATGTCCCTGTTGTAATAAATCCTTTATCTGTTTATACACCCCTTCTGCTTTACTTTGCAAATATTTAGAGCTACGTAAATATTGCAAATCTTCTGGATTATTTGAAATATAATTCTTAACCGAAAAATCAGAATTATAAAGAGCGCCACTTACATACCCATTCTGTTTGTACATATAATCTGCAAATACTGAAAATATCCCACCCGATGTACTATCCCATCGAATACGCATATTTTTATTAATAGCAGCATAACACTCAGGAGTTATAAAATCATTTTTTTTTAATAAATCAATATTTAACTCAGGGCAAACTTTTTCACATAACCCACAATTTACACATTTCAATGTATCCACACGAGGATACCAAAAACCTTCAATATCATTCTCCAAACTAATAGCATGATGTGCACAAATATCAACACATGCACAACATCCACAACATTTTTCTTTATCAATAATATTTATCATAAATTAACGTGAGTTAGACAAATTATAAATGCTTGTAGTAGATTTCGCAATTAGCGAAAAATTGTCGTATCTTTATAGTGCTAAAAAACAAAGAATTACGAATAATAATCGCCATGTTTATCGAGAGCAAAGTTATAGAATTATTTTGTATGGCAGTAGATTTTTGCAAGTTTTTTTGATGAAATGATGGCAAGATATACGCTTAAACCTGTCTTAAGGTCCCATATTACTGTATTTTAACAATGTAAAATACTGAAATAATACCCTTTATGATATTTTCCCATAACTCGAGCCACCATTCATTACCTGAAGCATTTCTACATAGGAAACATATGCAAACATATGTGCCATCTCTTTCCGAAGGTTGTCTCCTATGACCTTTTGTAGAATTGGAAAAAGAAGTAGCCATTCCATTAGCTCTATTCTTCAATAAACATCCGACAAGCACATATTGTATCGTACTCTGAAGCAGGCTCGTTTTACATCATAAACCATAAAGATTATGATGACACAAGCAGAAATCCTCTCGATAGAGGAATACTCAAAGCACAAAGCCACTCACAAGCAGCGTCCGACAGAGCCTGAAATCCCTTTCTGTAACTTTTACAGGAGCAAGCGCAAGTACCACATCCAGAACGAGACGCCTGAGACATCCGGGTAATTCATACAGTTGAATCTGGGACGGTATGTTTCACGGTCCATGCCTCAAGCGCGAACCCATGAACGCTTGGGCACGATCCCGAAGTCCGCGGATACTTGTACTGCAGGACAATTGAACTCCAGACCCACAGCGGGATCGTCCATACACATCCATGACAACAAGAGTCCCGTGCATCTCCGAGTACTGATAAGTGCGACATGATGTTCTGTCTGGACAATACGATACACTACTGGCTGCATAGCCGTCCTGTGAACATGCACATGAGGTTCAACAGACTGTGCCTCACTATCAACAACAGTCTTGGCCTTGACATCCGTAACGGTGACATGTTCGCGTTCTTCAACGCATCAAGAAACCACATGAAGATCCTCCACCGTGAGGGAAACAGTCTGGTCTTGTATTCGTTTGCGTATAGAGATGGGCAGGATGCGCCTTCCGTTCCCCAGCAAGCCAGACGAGATTACCACGGCATTGCCCATGCAAAGTTGGCCACTGCAGATCCGCTATCACGAGCCCGTATGTCAAACGCATGAAGATACTCTCGTGCACCCTCTAAAACGGCGAGAAGGAAGTAAAAAAATCCGTGTTATACTTGCATATAATGTCTATTTTTGTATCCTTATTCTTAGAAATGAATACGGGAATTCGTCGAAGGATCCGGAAATATTGCGTCTTCAGACAGAAGATATAAACCCTCAAAAAAAGGTCACAGAAAGATAGGAAACAGTACGTTTTCCTAAGTGGTTCCACAGTCGGCTGCTGGATTTCAACCGCATGCACAAGACTACGCCGCTATACGACGAGCTGCAAGAAAGGATAAGTCTTCATACCACATATAGATACGAGAGCACTTTACCGGTTATCGACACCGAGAGGCGCCGTACCACCGAGGGATACATCAGGACAGAGAGGGATACTTCCCTACGACATAGGCTCACATTGCGGTAACACGGCAAGGAAACTCATCAGCAGCTATCGTGGTATCATCCAAACAAACAGTTACAAAACATATGAAGAGGCTCCCATGAAGCGCATGATAGACTGCTGGGCACATGCCAGACGCAAGTTCGCGAAAGCATTGGATGAGGACAGGAAACATACAAGCGAAACCATGGTGTACACATACACTCTCTTTCGCAGCCTGAGCCACTATGTGCTCAATAGCAGATAACATCAACCACAACGGCGTCAAGAATACAGTTCGTTCGCTGGCTGTCGGACGCAAGAATTACCTCTTGATACAGCGTCAGTGCTACCGTCATATACTCCCTTCGATAATTGCAAGACACACAATATCTGTCAATAGCGTAATGAATGTGCCATTCATTGTATTACAATGGAATGTACCGCATCAGAAGCGTGTTGCTTTAAGCTCTGCATAGATAGTTTTATTTTTTGTTTTATTTCTTAAAGACGGATATTCAAGCTCTACCTATGCACGTTGGCTGTCAGCCTGTCCATGATGGCGTCAGCGAGAGTCGGATCGTTTATATAGTTGTACCATTTCGCCACGAGCAACTGTGAAGTAACGATGGCCGACTTCCTTTGAAAGCAGTCCTCCATGATCTGCAGCTTGGAGAGCGCGATTTTCTCGACAAACTGGCTCATGGAGAAGTATTTCTCTCTGTATTGGTATGTCTGACTCCCTAAGGCGCAGGCCAGAAAAGATTTACAGATACTCATAAGTTCGGTTACAAGTATTTTTCTGTACGGTTAATGAAAGTGCAGTCAGCGAGCCTCATAAGCGTGTTTTTGAACAGATTGTGTTTCTCGGCACAACAGACGCCCTCAATGACGGCATTGTAACGCAACTTGCTTATATTCATATACATTTCTATTCTCCTTTGGGCTCTGTACTAGATCTCTGTCTCCACCATACGAATGATAGCCTCGTCAACAGCATATATGCTGTTGACCGGTAGTATTTTGTAGCATTCCGCCATTCCTTTCAACTTCAACTGCTCCGGTGAAGGATTGTTTCCTGTATATTTACTACTTTTACATGAGTTCTTTTATTTCGTACCAGCAACCAATATCTTCATATTCTCTCTCATTTTCAAGCATGTATGACTTGTAAGAACCAATCCCGTCGGGCCACTACATATTATACCCAACCATGTTCTTGACCATTTTGTAGTTTACTGTCGCTTGGGGGACAATTCTCGTACAGACACTCTCGATCTTGTCATTGCCGTATTTGTGAGCCATGTTAAGAATACTGACACGGCTTTGTAGGACTGTTAAACGAACAGTTTGGATTTGAGCATGACATCAAGTTGGAGGGCTTATATGACCTGCCATCCGGATGAAATAAGCCGCATCCCGCTCCTTGCTGTTTACACATACGGATGATTATCAGGCACGCATAACGTCATATACTCGTCCTTATAGCTGCGCCAATAGGTGCCGATGCGATTCCAGCTGATCCAAGCCTCTATATCTCTGTATCATATAAAACCATTACCCTCCCTAATGTTGCACTTTATCGGATGCTTATTTTCATCAAGAAAGTAGTTTTGGGCAAATGCACAAGTATCAACCTCATTGACAACCCTCCCCTGCGAGTATATAAGAATCAGAGAATCTATATTCATAAGATATTCAATAGAATAGTACAAAAAAGAGGAGAGGGGGAAAGGAAGCACCATGAGCTGATTCTTCGGCTTCAAGTTACATCTGATTTACAACAAACGTAGAGAACTATTGAATTTCATCATTACTCCGGACGATATGGACAACCGAAAACCTCTTAAATACAATGCCTTTGTGAAATTCATCTATGGAAAGCTTGTCAGCAACAAGGAATATATCGGCAGAAATCTCTTCTATCGACTGTTTGTTGACGGCATACAACTTGTAACTAAATTAAAAGCAATCTGAAAGAAGCATTGATATTTCTTTCGAACAGAACCTTCTAAGGAAACGGACTATTATTGAATCCGTCAATGATGAACTCAAGAATATTACACAAATGGAACTGTCAAGACTCAGAAGTTTTAATAATTTTATCGTCAACCTCTTGAGAGCAATCGCCACACACTACTGCTCTACATAAAAGCTGCGTTCAATGCTACGAGAACAATTGACACACAGCTTACTTTGTCCTGAATTCGTCAAATTCACATTAAATTAAGTAACTCAAAGAAACATTCCCGAACTTAATTGTACCCTTCTAACACTACTCTTTTGGACTCATCAAATACAAAATAACCCACAACACCACACCTAATCTTTTTTATAATTTAAACCTGTATTATTATATTTTTTATCAAAAAGTATTTTATAATTTACACTATCACAAAACAACATATTTGGCAAGTCCTCTTTAAATTACAACAGCAGACTCATCAATAAAATTAAATTAAGATTTTATTAGCACCCCGTAAAATGGGGCACTAATGACCATATAAACCTACTACAATTAATATGACAAAAATATATACTCAACCTATTTCCTACTATCAAAAAAATATCTATTCTCAATTAATAAAATTAGGCATCCATCACAACCATCTAATATCAAAATAAATACAACATATCCATAATTCGTTTACAAGCCAATCCATCTCCATAGGGATTGACCGCCCTGCTCATCGTTTCATAATAGGCCGTATCGTCCAACAACCGAGAGACCTCATGCACTATTTTATCGTAATCAGTACCGACCAGCTTGACCGTTCCTGCCTCAAGAGCTTCGGGACGCTCCGTAGTATCTCGCATTACCAATACAGGTTTCCCCAATCCGGGTGCCTCTTCCTGGATTCCGCCACTATCGGTCAGTACCAGTGTCGATTTCTCCATCAGGTAGACAAAAGAGAGATACTCGAGCGGCTCGATAAAGAACATGTTTCTCAGGTTCGAAAGGTCTTCACCGAAGACTTCGTGAATCGGTTTCCTGACATTTGGATTCAGATGCATCGGATAAACGAAATCTACATCAGGATACTTTTCGGTTAATGCTTGGATGGCTCTACACATCGAAATAAACCCGTCTCCAAAATTTTCTCGACGATGACCGGTAATCAAAACCAATTTCTTCCCCGTATCGAGCCGATGAACGTCATATCGAGCCTGATAGAGTATGCCATCCAATTCTGTTTGCAAGTTTTTGTCCTGCTTAATTTTATCAACTACCCAATACAATGCGTCGATGACCGAATTTCCCGTTACAAAAATATGTTTATCATCAACGCCTTCGGCAAGCAGATTCCTTTTACTCAAGAGTGTAGGAGCAAAATGATAAGTGGCAATACGTCCGGTCAATTGGCGGTTAATCTCTTCCGGCCACGGGCTGTATATGTTGTGCGTCCTCAATCCGGCTTCGACATGTCCTACCGGAATTTGTTGGTAGAAAGCGGCAAGTGCGGCTGCCATAGACGTAGTTGTATCCCCATGTACCAATACGACATCGGGATGACTCTCCTTCAAAACATCCCGCATCCCGACCAACACACGAGCCGTAACATCATAGAGATCCTGCCCTTGCTTCATGATATTGAGATCATAATCGGGTCTAATATCGAAAATATCCAATACTTGATCCAACATTTCACGATGCTGTCCGGTCACGCAGACGATCGTCTGAAAATTATCCGGATCATTTTGAAAGGCTTTCACGAGAGGTGCCATTTTTATCGCTTCGGGACGAGTCCCGAACACAAGCATAATTCTCTTCATTACTTTAATTTATATATTCCACAAAAATCCAAGATGACTTTGTTCGCGTCGTACGGTAATGTCTTGAATGGATCATGCGCCACAAGAAACGCAACAATGTCCGCTTGTTCATACGCCTCACGACAAGAAGTAAGTTTAAACACTTGATGTTCTTTCAAATTAGGTTCGACAACCAATATGCGGGTATTGTCACACCCTTGTAACACGCGGGATACGATATATTTGGCAGGGCTCTCCCGCAAATCATCAATATTCGGCTTAAACGCCAATCCCATCATGGCAACCACTGGTTTTCGATGATGATTCAGTTCAAACTGCAATATGGCATTTTTCACCTTCTCAACACACCAAAACGATTTATAATTATTAATCTCACGAGAAGTTGCAATCAGTTTTGATTCTGCAGGAAAATCTGCCGTAATGAAATAGGGATCAACCGCAATACAGTGCCCTCCCACCCCACATCCGGGCTGTAAGATATTTACACGTGGATGTTTGTTCGCGAGGCTTATCAACTCCCAAACATTTATATCCGCCTTATCACATATAATGGAAAGCTCGTTTGCAAAAGCGATCTGCACGTCGCGACTGGAGTTCTCGGTCAATTTACACATTTCAGCTGTACGGGCATTTGTCTTGTGAAGAGTTCCTTGGACAAACTGCGAATAAAACTCGATCGCCTTTTCGGTCGACTCGGGATTTACTCCTCCGATCACACGATCGTTATGAATGAGTTCATAGATCACATTGCCGGGCAAAACTCGTTCCGGACAATAAGCAATATAGATTTTATCTTTCAATTCCGGACGTTCTCCGTAAATGATCTCCATCATCGACTCGGTCGTACCTACAGGAGAGGTCGATTCAATTACAAACAAATCGCCTTGCTTCAGAAAAGGAATAACAGCACGCGTAGCAGCTTCTACATACGAGACATCGGGTTCATGATTCCCTTTAAACGGAGTCGGCACCACAATAAAATAGGCATCGGACACTTCTGGAGTGGTTGAGGCATGCAACATTCCGCTATCGATAACTTCCCGTAACAGATCCCCCAAACCCGGTTCTATAATATGCAACTCTCCGGCATTCGTTTTTTCGACCACCTGCTCGTTTATATCAACCCCGGCAATGCGAATTCCATGTTTGGCCGCAATAATAGAGGTGGGCAGTCCAATGTAGCCCAATCCCATAAAACAAGCCTTCATCCCCATAAGATTTTTCAACTGTTAGCCTTTTTCGGTCGGTAAAGTTAATCATTTATTATATTCCACGACTGCTTTTGGCTGGTAAATCTATCATCTTTCAAGACAACACGGTGATCATGGTCGCTTCGCCCGATGAATTCCGACAACGGAAGACAAGATCAATCGGCACGACCTGATTCAAGCTAACACATAGCCCATGTCTTCTTTTCGCACCATCCCCTGCCGCACCAGTTGCGCAATCGCCCGAGAAAGGGACGGTCTGGTAACCCCTAAAATAAACGCCGTTTGTTGCAGATTCTGAATCGAGCCGTTGTTTTCGAGATAACTGATCAGTCGCGAAGAGAGGGTCTGCAGCGCAAATTGTTCCAGTTTACGGCTCAAGAAAAGGCTGTGATCCGAAAGCACTGCCAGAAAATTGTGCAGAATCGCCCGATCCTGCTCGATCAGCGACATCACACAATCTTTGCTGATAATCCATAACTTACAATCCGAATGGGCAATCATGGTAATGGGCAAAATATTCTCTGTTCCAAAAAGAAATGCAGAAGCCAAAACATCCGGAGCAGATAGCGTGTCGAGTGTGAATTCGCGGCCCTCTCCGCTGATCATCCGCGCATAGACGCTACCCTCACACAGTACATACAGCGAACGGCAAACGCTGTTTTGCATGGCGATAAAATCCCCCTTGCGATAGGAGCTGAAGCGGCTGGGATACTGTTCGAGTATTCCGCCGACAACAGACCGATTGCAATCTCGGAAAAGGAGTGTATCATAAATTCTGCTATCCATAAAACTCCCCTTAAAAAATATTAGAGGCCGTAACAAATGTTACGCCAATTGGTGCTTTACCTTTTTATTTTTGCGCGCAAAATAAGTGTACAAAAACAAATACAAATATACAAAACATCGAAACCAATGAACAGAATCGCGTATGTTTTATCACTCTGCCTCATTATCTTGAGTTCCTGTCGTTCAGACACATGGATGGAGCCTGTCTCTCCGGACAGTGCACAACAGGGAATCGCTTTCAAACTGCGATACGAAGAGTTCGAGGAAGAGCGCACCCGATCAGCCTCGCTTCTCGACGCCGACTACGACCGTGTGGAGTTCTGCATCGTCGATGAGAGTGGAGATGCTGTAAACGGAATCAAGGGTCTTTACGATCCGTCCCGTTCCGAAATACGGATCGAAGGACTACGTGAAGGCAATTACCGACTCTTGATCTTGGGAGTCGTGGGAGACAAAACGGCCGATGGAGTCACAATCAATCCGATACGACACATCGACGAAATTTGGTTACAGTTTCCAGCCGACCTGCACAAACCGCTCGAAGCAGAATATTTCTACTCACAGACACCGTTTTCGGTTGTCCGGAGCGCTGGTCCCTCTGGAGACGAGCTGACCGCTCTGCTCGACGAAGAGGTCGTACAACGTCGGATCATCGGACGCACGGATTTTTCGTTTACATTCAACAATCCGTATGTCGAGAGTGCCCTTTCGACCCGGAATGTCACCCTGCACGCGCCCCGTTTCCTGACCGATTTTTCTGGATCCGGATCATATTCGGGAGAGACCGACGGAACGGATGTCTCGATGGATCTCCTCTCGACTTGCTCTTACCTGTTTCCTCCCACCACCGAAGGAAACCCTTTGGATGGAGAGATCGAACTGACCACCCGCAACTATCGCGGAGAGACGGTACGCCGTACGTATGACTTCACGTTGCGGGAGATCGCACCGAACCGTATCGGAAAGATCCACACGACACTCATACATCCGGATGATCCATCCGGCACGGCGTTCATTACCGAACAGGCGCTTAAAACAGCCGACTTGAGCTATATCCTGCAAGACGACGAGCCGCACTCCATCTATACGAACTCCTCGTTGCGCTCGTTCAACACATCTGCACCGCTTCAAGTATCCATCACGGAAGAGGGACAACTACACGTCCGGTTCTACTCTCCGCGCGATCTGAGCGACGTGCTGATTCAGGCCCTGATTCCTTCGGTAAGCAGTGAGTATATCGATCTGGCCTATTTTGACCGCATTCCCGCATTTGCCGACTTTTACGGCGAGTTGCGCTCTGTGCAACATAAAACTCTCTTCCGCACGGAGTCGGGACGCATCGTCGAGACCGGCCCGATTCCTCTTCCCGACTTGGCGACAGCAACTTTCCGCATCACCTCAAACGATCCATTCTGGAGTAAACTCGAAGCCATCGAACATGGGTGGAACATAAGTTTCTCTCTTTACGGAGGGAATCCTGAACTTCCGGACGGAGGCCCGGTAGGCAACTGGATGGGAATCCGACCGGTACACTGTCGGGAAGCCGTAGCCCTGTTCCTGAACTTCACCTACATGATCGACATGCCCGAACATGAAGAGATTCTCCGTGCGAACGTTGACCGTCTCTACGGTAACGGGGGTCCAACAGACAAAGTTTCCGTCGAGACAGTCCTGCAACAGATGCGACAACGTCGGACTTTACAGGTCGGATTGGTCTATCCGGGTAACGGTGTCATTGGACTCGGGGGTGGAAATGTATTCGGGGCATACCAGCAGGCTTGGTTCCAACACTATTTCAACACCTACTCCTGTGAGATTCTTTTCCATGAGTTGGGACACGTCATGGGATACAACCACAGCAGCTCATTCACCTATGGGCCGTGGGCACAGGAGCTGATGAATCGCTTCTATGTCGAACACATCACCGAAATGCCCATCGATTCGCCATCTTACCTGAAAAGCGAACAGAATCCCAATAAATACTAAAAAACCGACGACAATGAACTATCTGAAATATTTGAATATCGTATTTTGCGGCATACTCCTCCTGTCGGGATGCCATAAATCTCCGGAGAGCGACCTGCCGACACCCGATGCGGGGACGATCTCTGTCCGATTTATCCCTGAGGAGCCGACTGCCAGATCCTTCACTCTATCCGAAACAGCACAGGGCGAGACGAATGATCAAGCGATCGGGCAGGTTATCGGATACCGTTTTACACAAGGTCTATTCCGTGAGTCGATTGTAGGCGAACCGTCCGGAACGGATGGAGTCTACACGTTTCATCTGAGCTCACGTTTGGGAGAGATCTACTTTATTGCAAACGGACCTTCGGAGATGTTCGGAGGACTGCAACCGGATGTATCCACACAGGATGAATTTCTGGAACTTTACGCTACGGCCGAAGAGATGACCGCTTCGGGATTCACGATGACCGGGAAGGCCTCTTTGGACGAGCTCACCTCAACACCAACGACCATTCGGCTTCGCCGTACGGTTGCCCGCATCGACCTTGTAGTCCAAGAGCGAGGAGTAGCCGTCCACGAGGTAACCATACGGGGCATTGCGGATCGTGGATACCTCAACGAACGTAACAACGTGAGCAATCCGGCAGCATCGGAGAGAACGGACTTTCTCAAAGAGTACACCGACACTCCGTTGACAAACTCGCGGGAAACGCTGTTGTACCTCTGTGAACAGACGGGAGACGCCTTGAGCGTGGAGGTGATCGCCGACATCAATGGAGGCTTGCACCGGATGACCGCGACTTTTCCCTCGGAGATCCTCCGCAACCGGATATACACCATACAGGTGCATGGGAACGGAGCCTCCGCCTCTCTCACCGTTGTCGCCGACAGTTGGGAAGAGGGCGATTCGACAGAATCTTCTCCTGACCTCAAAGGAGTGATCGACATCGAAGCTTCGGTCCTTCCCGAATCGGTTCGGATCAACTCCTCCTACGACTCGGTCTACGTTCCTTACCAAGGAGCCGAATTTCGGTTGGTACTGCGGGCTGAAGCCGAATCGGATGTAGCGATAGAGGGGATCGCACGGGGTGTAACCACACAGGTCGAGACCCTGACCAAGTCCCTGCAACCGGTCGCTGCCGTTTCGGTAACAAGCGATCGACGGCTTCCCGGAGAGAAACAGGCCTACCTCTACCTGAACCTTCACCGCGACGGACTCTGCTCAGGACGCATCGTGCTGGTCTTCGAACCGAATCCGGTTGTCATTACCGGGGCGATCACCTTCGATGAGAACGGCATTTGCGATTTCGGGAAATACGTCGACGGAGAGTTGGGCCGGATGAAACTTCCGGAGGGGAAAACCGCCCGTTTAGAGTTCGACTCGGGAGAGGATGCATGGATGAAACTTGTCGACGATCAGGGCGAACTGCGCATCCTCGGAGGCTGGAAACCCAACGATCCGAAAGCAGACGGCCGAACCCAAGAGGGACGAATCATCATTGCGGATGCCGACGGATCGAACTCGGAAAGTTACTCTCTCCGCAGGCGCAACTGGGGTCTTCCGGTGGTCGAGATCGACGGTACATGGTGGTGCAAATACAACCTCCGGGGAAGCGTCAAAAAGTTCGAAGACCAGATTTCGATTCAGGCCGATCCTGCTTCGGACCGTGAACTGGCCGATTACCTGAACACGTGCGACGAGGACGAATTGCTTCGATTAATGGGAGATCAATATCAGGGAGGTACACAACAGGGACTACGGTTAGGGTACGATGGAACCGCTTTTCTGTACGAAGGGATGCACTCTTCAGGCGGAAACTTCGGTACACTGGACCCCACCCTTATGGCCCCCGACGGGTATCAGATTCCGGACTACGACGACTACGCCTTTTTCAGTGCCAACAACAATTTCAACCTCGGAGGAGTCGGTTCCCGAAGCTACAAGAACGCAGCGGGACAGGAGATCACCGTACGGATTATCGAACGGGATGTTACTTTTTTGGGACAACATTACGGGAACGTATCGTTTTATGAATTTCAAACAGAGACAGGATACTGGGTTCTATACGGTCTCGGACACCAGTGGAACACCACACCAGGCAACATTTCGACCAAGATGCTGTTGCTCGCGACCTACGGCAACAGTGCAAACTGCTGGGTGATGGAGGGCTATGCCCAGAGCGACCGTCCCAACCAAAACTGGTTGAAATTCATGAACCAGAACTCAACCAAAACCCGGACGATCCGCTGCATCAAGAGTCCGGTAGAGTATATTTATTAACAAAGTCCGCTTGCTGAACCATGAAAAAGATCAATAAAATGAGTATAAAGATTCGTGCAATATTAACCTGCGGAATAGTTCTCCTTGCAGGCATGAACTCCTGTTCGAAATCGGAGTCCACTACGGAACCGCCCCACACATCGCCCTCCGATTCAAGCACATTCGTCACCCTTCAGACGACCGACTACGAGGTTGCCGGCGAGGAGATCGCCGGGGAGAACGAACTGCAAGAGCTCCGGGCCTATCGGTTCGAGAACGGACATCTGGCCCAAATTATCGACCACCCGACCACCGGCTCCGAGGGCTATGGGTTCCGACTCGATCGCCCGGTCGGCACGCTCTACGTCGTATCGAACACAAACGACATCTCCGCCCTCAACAACCTGCAAGGCTCCGGAATTTCCGAGCAGGAGTGGCTGAAACTTACAGCCGGCACGAAAGAGGGACTACCGATCCGATTCTTTTCCGGCACTACCTCCCTTTCGGGAAGCTCGTCCAAGGTGGTCAAAATGACCCGCGGATTTGCCCGCTTCGATCTACAGATCCGTACTTCGGGAGAGACAGCGATCGAATCTCTCACTTTGGGAAACCGTACGCTCTCAACCCCTCTCTTCGCCGGTACTGATTCAGGCTCCACGGCTCCTCAATCGGGCAATCTGACAATCAAGCCCGACAAGCCGTACACCCAAGACACTCCGGGCTTCGCGTACGTTTACGAACAGACGGACCCCGAGGCAACGCTTTTTGCCGAAGCGATCGTCGATGGCGAACGGACCCACCTCGAAGCAAAACTTCCGGAAATCATCCGAAGAAACTGCATATATGTCGTAAGCGTAACGAAAGAGGAGTCCGATGCGGCTGTTCAGCTGACTGTCGAAGCATGGCAGAAGGGCGACCAGATCGGAATGCATCCCGGTTTGGACGGAACCATCACGGTGGATACCGACCGGTCGGAACTCCCCGAAACCGCAACCGTTACCGACAGCGGGACAAAGCTGATCCTGCCGCACAACCTTACAGACTTTCCTTTGGCTTTAGATTGCGACGATGAACTCGAGCTTCTTCCACTCGACAACGACGATCTGACCATCGAGCCGCTGGGCTCCGTACGGGAGACGTATGCCGTGAATCTGTTTCGGATCCAGAAGCCGCTGTTCGCCCCCGGGATGCCCACCCGAACGGTTGAGCTCAAATTCCGACGGAAAGGGTTAAACAACGTCTACCCCGAAGACCGAATTTTGGTCACCCTTTCGGCCAATCCTGTCGATCTCGAAGGGGAAATCTCCTTCGACACGAAAAGCTACACCTTCGACTTCGATCGCTACGTCGACAACGAGCTGGGACGTTTCACCGTGCCGTCCGACAAAAAACTTACGGTTGAGTTCGAGGCCGGTGAAGATCCGTGGATCAAACTCACTCCCAGTGACGAGGAGAGCCACACACTCCGCGTACTGGGTGGATGGAAGCCAAACGATCCGACAGCCGACGGCCGGATTCAACGGGCCACACTCGTCATCTGCAATGCAGCCGACGGTTCCGAGCGGGAAGAGTATCAGATCTCTCGACGCAATTACGGTCTACCGGTCACATGGTTCCATGGTGTCTGGTGGTGCAAATACAACGCTCGGGGCAACTCCAAAAGTTTCGACGATCAGATTCTCTGCGCCTCCGATCCAGCAGTTGCTGCGGGTAAAAGCGTTCTCGACTACCTTCGGGACTGCACACCCGAAGAGTTCTACGATCTGTGGGGCTGGGCCTACCAAGGCGATAGCGGGATCGGCCTGCGGGTGGTCGAACAGAACGGTACGGTCGTGATGGAGGGCTTCTCATCATCCGTTTCGGCCCACATCAACAAGCTCCCGGCCGACGCCTTGGCTCCCGACGGATATGAACTTCCCTCGATGGAGGAGTTCAACCGGATGTTCGACGCGACCGACTATGTCTGGATGATGTGGAGCGGCTCTCACCTGTTGCGAAACCCGTGGGAAGGGCACAGCAAGGTCATCCGGGAGCAACGTCGCCGCAACGACCTGAGTGTTGGTACCGTACAGACTCCCGACCTGATCTACATCGGCATGTCGAGTCCCGACTTTCCGGACTTCGAACCGGTCACTTGGTACGGCCCCGGAGCCCAATGGAATGCGGACGGCATAAAACACGCCAACCACTACAACAACATCCTGTTTGCAGTACATTCACCGGAAGGCACGGGATGGTACATGGCCGGCAACATGTCTGCCCTCTACCTGCAGAAAAACGGTGCGGGAAATAAAGATACCCGTATCCTTCGTTTCAAAAAATCGCCGGTAGAGTATATATATGGGGAATAAAACTCCCTTGATCTTTAGCTATAAGGGCGAACCATTCGACTCCGGACGGCGTTGTCTTCTATGAAAATCGACAAAAGGAGACAAGTTGCTACTACACAACAACGCAACGACCGGACTGGTTCGCCCTTATTGGTTCTTATTCCTCTTTCTGTTTTTGGAAGGGACAGAATCGGTCGCGACTCGCCTTGTAAGTCATCGGGACGATTCGCTTCAACTTTTCCGGAGCAGACTCTTTTCGACCTACTCGGCATGGTCTCACAACAGCGGGGCCGTCTTCGTTCAATGAAGACGGCCCCGCTCTATTTCCCTCCCAATTTCCTATCGGACCGGATTCTTCGCTTTCGACTCCGATTCCAATCCGGAAATCACGAATGCTCTCTTACCGCCGAATCAGCCGATTAATAAACAACCATCCACCGACAATCTGTAGCGCCATTCCGGGCAACCCGATCCGGAAATCCTGTACGGCAAGGGCAAAATCACCTACAATCGCCCATTCACCCAAGGTTCCGAGAATCTGGTAAGCCAACACGACGGCAACCAACAATCCGAACGATGCCTGTTTGAAATGCGAAGCCGCATATCCGGCTGCCAGTGCCAACAGAACCGACTTCAGCAAGATAGCCGGAAGTCCCGCCACCGGAGGCATTCCGAACCACATCGAGTTCAACAACGGCGAAAAGACTGCAGTCAACAGTCCGACACGCCATCCATATTTATAGGCCCCGATCAGTGTAAAGAAGTAGATCGGCAGCCATCTCACCCCTCCTTGCGGAACAAGGTGGCACAACTGCGGCAGAACGATATTCCCCACGACAAACAATGCGGCAACCCAATAGGTCTTCACCCGGTTGTATTTCAGCGAATAGAATTTTACTATTGTTGCTTCCATCTTACATTAAAACGTTTAAATTTCACTACTCATTTTCCGACACACCAAACTCCTTGCCTTGCTTCAGCTTCTCTACAAACGCATTAATACGATGCATCTCATGGGGAATATTGATGCTCTGTGGACAATGCTCGATACACTGCCCACAACCGATACAATGATCTGCCTGACGGAGACGGGGCACACTGCGGTCGTATCCGACAAGGAAAGCCCGTCGTGCCCGCCGATAGTTCTCGTTCTGCGACGAAGCCGGTAGATTCCCCTCGTTGACACACTTGTTGTAGTGCAGCAAAACGGCAGGTATGTCGATGCCGTACGGACACGGCATACAATATTTGCAGTCGTTACACGGAATCGTCGGATACTGCATCATCAGATCGGCCACATGCTGCAGAAACTCCTGTTCACTCTCATCCAAAGGTACCAACGGAGAGTAGGTACGAATGTTATCCTGCAGATGTTCCATATAGGTCATGCCGCTGAGTACCGTCAGCACCTTTTCGGGCGTACCGGCAAAACGGAAAGCCCATGACGCCACACTGGTCTCCGGATTCCGCTGTTTCAGCTCCGATACGACATGGTCCGGCACATTCGACAGACGTCCGCCGAGCAGGGGTTCCATGATAACGGCCGGAATATTGCGTTTTTCCAGCTGATCGTACAGATAAACGGCATTTACATTATTATTCGAGGCATGCTCCCAGTCAACATAGTTGAGCTGGATCTGCACAAAGTCCCAATGCACCGTATCGTGCATCGCCAACACCTCGTCGAAGACATCGACCGTACCGTGAAACGAAAAGCCCAAATTCCGAATACGTCCCGCTTCACGCTCTTTCAGCAGATAATCCAACATGCCGTTATCGATATACCGGGCCCGAAACGTCTTGATTCCGCCGTTACCGATCGAGTGCAGCAGGTAGTAGTCGATGTAATCCACCTGAAGCTCCTCGAACGATTTTTTGTACATGGCGATCGAGTTCTCCCGCGTAAAGTTCGAGAAGTTAGAGAGCTTGGTTGCGATCTGGAATTTTTCGTGCGGATGGCGCTTCAAGGCATTTCCCGTAGACTTCTCGGACCAGCCCTGTACGTACACCGGAGACGTATCGAAATAGGTCACCCCATGTGCAATGGCGTAATCGACCAACTCGTTGACCGCATCCTGATCGATCACATTGCCATCTCCGTCGGGCGAAGGCAGCGTCGGCCACCGCATACATCCATAGCCCAACAACGACACCCGTTGTCCACTCTTCGGATTGGTCCGGTAGGTCATCTGATCGGTAGGAACCTCACCCTGTGCCATACGATCACCCGAGATCGGATTTTTCTTCGAATCGCATCCCACGAGGGCAGCCGTCGTCGTTGCCGTGCTGATCCCTACGATCTTTAAGAAATCACGACGCGAAATATTTTTTGGTTTAGGATTCATATCCGTAAATTTTTCTTTTAACATTCTAAATCATCCGGTGTCTCTCGTGTCCCTCGACGTAAATCGCACTGAACGGACGAGACGGACAGAGATTCTCGCAGGCTCCACAGCCGATACACTTCTCCTCATTTACAACAGGTATCTTCGGAGAGTTGGGATTCGCCGGATCGGAGGGAACCATTGCGATAGCCCCCGTCGGGCAGTGACGTGCACAGTTTCCGCACTCCACGCCATCGGTCAACGGGATACAGTTCTTCTTCACCCACACCGCATGACCGACCTGTATGGCCGACTTGTCCGCCGGCGTAATTTTCAGGATCGCTCCCGTCGGACACACCTCCGAACACTTCACACACTCGGGTCGGCAGTACCCCCGCTCGTAGGAGGCTTCGGGTTGCACCAATACGGACCATCCGGTCGAAGGCCGCAATACGCCCGTCGGACACACCGACACACAGAGCTGACACCCCGTACAGTGAGCCGCCATATTCCGCAGGCTTTGTGCTCCGGGCGGTACGATCGGCGTCGCACGGTTCGGAATCTTTTTATCCAGAATCACGGCTAACCCTCCATCGACTTTCTTCTCTTGTGCCCGAACCGCAGCCGTCGCCGCCAAAAGACCCACACCCGAGAGGAACATCCGACGGCCCGTATCGACTTTTCCGCTGTCGTTCGAGCAAGACTCGGTCTTTGCCGAATCCGGCTTTGCGACACTCCGCATCGGTCTCAGTCGATAGCTGATCGCCTTCTCCCGACACGATTCGATACAATCCATACATGCCACACATCGGCTGTAATCAATCCGATGGGCTTTCGGGTCGATACACGAGGCCTTACAACGCCGCGAACAGAGTGTACAGCCCGTACACTTTGTCGTATCGATTACCGGACGGAAGAGAGAGAAACGTGAGATGAAACCCAATACCGTTCCTACCGGACAGATCGTATTGCAGTAGGTCCGTCCGTTGCGCCACGCCAGAATGACAACCGCAACAAAGGTTACGGCCGCAACGATAAAGGTCGGCAGGCTCTTGATCCACACCTCTTTCTCATAGAAGGCATAACTGTCCATACGCTCGGCTGCATAGGCCAACAGGTTGTTACCCCAACCCCATAGCGGAGCGAACAGGTTTTGTGCGATCCGTCCGTATGCCCCGTAGGGATCCAACAGTGCCACGAACGAACCGAATCCGGCAATCAGCGCAATGACCAGCAACGCCAGCATCGTGTAGCGCAGCCACGAGATGGCCGGAGAGTAGAAAAAGCGATAACGTTTCTTTTTACGCCGACCGCTCAACCACGACACGATATCCTGCATAACGCCCAGCGGACAGATCACCGAACAATAGACCCGACCGAAAAGCCACGTCACCAGAATCAGTGCAACCACCACGCCCAGATTCAGTGCCAGCACAGCCGGCAGGAACTGTACTTTTGCGAGCCATCCGAACCATGCGTGCAGTGTCCCCGTAAAATCGAGGAACAGCAACGTAATCAGTACGAAACAGATCGCTGCCAGCAAAATTCTTATTTTCCTCAACTTAAAATTTTATTATAACGACTTTTATTCAAATATATTCCCCTCAATGGTATCCCTCGCATTCCGTGCTCCATTCGAACGGTAAAACTACGGCTTTTGACCGAAAACCGATAACCCCTATTCCGGATTATTCAACCGATTTTACGGATTATGCTCACCCGTCCTCCTCACCTAAATTTCTACTACTACCCGAGCCCCCTATTTATTAAAGGTCTGTCCGAACGCTTACTCCTCAACGCTTCCCCACCGCATTTCCATTCGGCACGTCCACACGTCAGGCATTGCTCCCTTTCTCTTTCACCTCAGATCGGGAGAGCTCACGAACAAACCGATCGATAATTTCCCGGCACTCCTCCACCGTCTTCGCATGAATACACCGCTTTTCCAACGGACACCAATCCGTTCCTTGCCGGTTGATGATGTGGGGAACTTCCGTTGCGAACGCTGCATCGACCCCGTAAGTCCGGAAAAACTCCAATGCCGGCGTGCTGATCACCCGCGCAAAAACACCCTTCACCCCACCCAGAATCATCAAGGCTGCCGCACCGCGTCCCACAACCTTATCCGCGACAAAGGCTCCACGCAGAAATTCAGGCTCTTCGGTCAGCAATCGGTACAGGTCCGAAACACCCCGGCCATAAAACGACCGTACGGTCGCCCCGTTTCCAATCACGCACGAACAATTTTCTGTCGTAAGAAGATCAATAATCCGCTGCCGTTCCAAATCCTTCATAGTTCGTCAAGTTTTCACCACTTCACCCGGGATAGACCATCCCTTTTCAACACCCGTACCCGTTGTCACACATTTTCTCACTCCGGCTCCCTCCATCCTTCACCACCCAACTCACCCCACTGGTCACCATCCTATGTGTCTTCGGCTTCGTCTTTTTTTCGACCTCCAAAATTACATATTTTCTCAAAAAAATCGTTTTTTCTCTTCCATTTTACCTCAAATCACACGCGTCGAAACGTTTTGAGTTCGAGTATTCTATCCGTTGTTTTCTCCATACAATACACCGTCCTCATTTTAGACATTCACCACACGTGAACCCCGCAAACCATTCGCATACATCTTTTCCCTCTCATTTGCGTAGCTATCCGGTTTCTCCTTGAGTCATGCTTTTTCACGTCTCGCGGCTAAACACATAAAAAAATATACTTTGTATTGCATAGTATAAAAATAAATTTATATATTTGCAAAAACAAATAACTTGGAAGACCAGACAGAGTTTTCAACTAAACACAAAAAATTCTACCGCTATGAAAAAGACCGTAAACGTGAATATCGGCGGAATCGCATTCATTTTAGACGAGGATGCCTATCTCTCGCTGAAGAGATATCTTGCCGAAATCGAGATCCGGCTGGACGGCACCGAAGACAAAGAGACCATGCAAGACATAGAGACCCGTATAGCCGATATTTTCAACGAGACCCTCACCTCACGCAACCAAGTAGTCGACCTTCCATTGGTACAGCGGGCCATGGCCATTATCGGAAATGCACAGGAGTTCGGCGAGCCGCGCCGCAGCCTGACGCCCGACGAACCGACTTCCGCTCCGAACTACCGCAGGCTCTACCGCAGCCGAAACGACCAGATCGTCGGAGGTGTTTGTGGAGGCATCGCCGAATACTTCGAGATCGATCCTACACTGATCCGCATCCTGATGGCCCTGTTCATCATCTTCGGGATCGGACTGATCGTCTATATCGTCCTGTGGATCATCATCCCGAAGGCTCCAGAAACCCGTTATCCCAATACATCGAACTTTTAAGCGCAAGGAGACTCTCGTCATGACAGAACTGAATATCGACAACATCAAAGCCCAGATGCGGAAAGGAATCTTAGAGTACTGCATCCTTTCGATCATCTCGCGTCAGGACGCCTACGCCTCCTCGATCATCGCCGAGCTGAAGAAAGCCGAAATGATCGTGGTTGAAGGGACGCTCTATCCGCTGCTCACCCGCCAGAAGAATCAGGGTTTGCTCACGTACCGCTGGGAGGAGTCGCCACAGGGTCCTCCGCGAAAATACTATTCGATCACGCCAAAGGGCAGGGAGTGTCTGGCACAACTCGATCAGGCATGGAGCGAACTCGTTTCGCAGATTGCGGTCATACGTAACGCACAATAGCACAATAGAGCCATGAATACCATTCAAGTCAACATCGGAGGTATCGGATTCTCATTGGAAGAGGAGGGGTATCGTCTGCTCAAGGAGTATCTGGTCCAGTTAGAGGTCCGGCTTCGCGAAAATCCGGACAGAAAGGAGATTGTCTCCGACATCGAGGCACGCATCTGCGAACTGATTCTCGACGAACAGAGCCCCGAAAATATCGTCTCGACCTCGCGAATCAAGGAGATTATCGAGCAACTCGGACTTCCGGACGGGGCGACCTCCTCTTCGGACAACGAGCCTACGCCCCTGCAAACCGAATATCCGAAGGAGTCGATCACCAGACGTCTTTATCGCAATCCGGACGGAGCCAAGATCGGAGGCGTATGCAATGGTCTGGCCACCTATTTTCAGATTGAGCCGACGATCATCCGCCTGCTGTTCTGCTCTCCGTTGCTGCTGATCTGCGTCAGCGTCATACCGGTCGTCAATATGCTTTGTCCCTTCTTCGGGGTGATGATTCCGGTCAGCCTGCTGCTTTACCTGATCCTGTGGTTCGCCATCCCGAAAGCCCGCACCCCCCGGCAGAGATTAGAGATGACGGGGAGCCCCATCACGGCAGCCTCCATCAGCCAAACCCTGAGCAACGAGATGTACGACAAGCACCCCTCCTCGGGAAACAGCCGTAGCGCCTCCATACTGGGTGAACTGCTCTTTACGATCGGACGCATCGTACTCTTCTGCCTCAAGGCCTTCATGCTGATCGTTGCGATCGTGTTGAGTCTGGTCGTTCTGTTCGCCGGAATTGCATTCATCGCCTTGATAGTCGGACTGTTCGCCTTCGACGTCTCGTGGGAACACCCCCTTGTTCTGGCACTCTTGTCGCCTCTGGTCGTACTGTTACCCACCGCTACGATCGTTTATCTGATCCTGAGGTGGTTATTTAAGGTCCCCAAACGGGACAAGACCTTCTCCACCCTGACCGGGATCTGGATCCTGATTCTGATCTTCTTCGGAATATTCCTTTTGAAAGAGTATCCGCATGTCGAAGATTGGCTCGACGACGGAGGGATCGAATGGTACTTCGAACAGATCCGACATCAGACATCCCCGGCAATCGTCCTGCCCGCCGACACGACAAACGACACACCGGCTCTTCAGCCGGCCATCGACGTAGATTCAGCCAGTGCTGTACCTTTCGCGGTAACGACCGAGGCGGATTCAATGAGCCGCGACACCCTCACTCCGAAAACAACAGAACCTTTAACCAACCCTTGACCACACTATGGAAATCATCCCGGACAACACCACGCGCAACAAGGAAAAAATCTCCTACAACCGCACCCGTAACACCTATATCGGTTTTACACTGATCATTGCCAGTGTCGTCTGGCTGCTACACAACTTCGGAATACTCCCTCCCCCCGTATTCCCCGCAATCTTTTCGTGGCCGATGCTGGTAATCCTGATCGGAGGCTATCTGCTCGCGATGCGACAATACGTCACAGGCGGCATCGTTACCCTCGTAGGGCTCCTGCTCTTCCTGATCCGGACGTTCCATCTCCACTTCCCCATGGACAAGATTTTCGTTCCTCTGCTACTCTTCTGCACCGGAATCGCCTTTCTTGTTTCCATCCGGAACAAAGAGTAAACCTTTCATGAGATAAAAAAACCGGTCCTCTTGAAATCCGCTTCACAATAATTACTACTTTTGTGGCGAAGAAAAACGATAAAATCAGAGGAGGTTGATTTATGGAAGGAAAACAATGTATAGGAATTCTGACCTCTGGAGGCGATGCTCCGGGAATGAATGCAGCGATCCGTGCCGTAACCCGTACCGCGATCTATAACGGCTTCGAGGTAAAAGGGATCATGAGAGGCTATAAAGGATTGATTTCGGACGAAATCATACCGTTTCAGACCGAAAACGTCAGCAACATCATCCAGCACGGAGGAACCATCCTGAAGACTGCACGGAGCGAAGAGTTCCGCACGGCTGAGGGACGTAAAACCGCATACGAAAACATCAAGAAGCACGGCATTACGGCATTAGTCGTAATCGGAGGCGACGGTTCGCTTACGGGAGCCCGCATCTTCGCTACCGAATACAACTTCCCGATCGTCGGTGTCCCCGGCACGATCGACAACGACCTGTTCGGCACCGATACGACCATCGGTTACGACACCGCACTGAACACGATTGTCGAGGCAGTCGACAAAATCAGGGATACGGCAACATCCCACGAACGGATCTTCTTCATCGAAGTGATGGGGCGTGAAGCGGGTTTTCTGGCCCTGAACGGTGCCATCGCTTCGGGAGCCGAAGCCGCCATCATTCCCGAAATTGCCACTGAGGTCGACCAGTTGGGCGAATTTATCCAACACGGCTTCCGTAAATCGAAAAACAGCAGCATCGTCTTGGTTGCCGAAAGCGAGCTGACCGGAGGTGCGATGGGATTGGCCGAACGGGTCAAGAACGAATTTCCACAATACGACGTTCGGGTCACGATCTTGGGACACATCCAACGGGGCGGATCGCCAAGTGCCACAGACCGGATCCTCGCCAGTCGTATGGGAGAGGCTGCCATACATGCGCTGATCGAGGATCAGCGGAACGTCATGATCGGCATACAGAACGACGAATTGGTTTACATTCCGTTCAGCAAAGCGATCAAGAATCAGAAACCGATCAAACGCGAATTGCTGAACACGCTGAAAACGCTGTCGATCTAACATCATACGATGTCATATTTTCACACAAAACCGGATGGTTCTCAATGGGACCGTCCGTTTTTTTTATTACTTTTACGCATCATTTACGACACATACCGGCATCATTAACTATTTCGCCATGGGACATCACGATCATCACCACATCCATTCGATCGACCACCTGAACCGGGCTTTTCTGATCGGAATACTACTGAATCTGATATTCGTTATCGTCGAACTTACGGCGGGTCTATTTTTGGACTCGATCGCCCTGATCTCCGACGCGGGACATAACCTGAGCGACGTAATCAGTCTGGTTGTTTCGCTGTTCGCATTCCGTCTGGCGCGACTCAAACCCACGCCCCACTACACCTATGGATACAAGAAGAGCACGGTTTTGGCCTCCCTGTTCAATGCCTGCATCCTGCTGGTTGCAGTCGGAGCAATACTGATGGAGAGTTTCGACAAGCTGCGGAATCCTCAACCCATCGCAGGAGACAGCATCGCATGGGTGGCAGGAGTAGGCATCCTCGTCAACGCTTTCACGGCTTGGCTCTTCCTCAAGGACAGGAAACACGATCTGAATGTCAAGGGGGCATTCCTGCACATGGCGGCCGACACGTTAGTTTCGGTCGGAGTGGTCATCTCCGGAATCATCATCTCCTATACGGGATGGTACATTATCGACCCGGTGATCGGTATCGTCATTTCGGTCGTCATCCTGATTTCGAGCATCCGGCTGTTGCATGACAGCCTTCGGCTTTCGTTGGACGGAGTCCCTGAAGGCATCGACATCGAGCAGCTCCGGCAACGGCTATTGGCATCCGATCCTCGTATTCAGGGCATCCATCACCTGCACGTCTGGGCCATCAGCACCACCGAAAACTCCCTGACCGCACATATCGTTACGGAGGATATACAACACGCTGCCGAGATCAAACATGCCCTGCACGAGCGACTGAAACAGGAGGGCATCCTTCATGCAACGTTAGAATTCGAACGTCCGGAGGAGACTTGTGACGCTCCGGAATGCGACTGCGGAAGAGAGCATTAGCCCACATTTTCCGTTCGGAAACCCGCATGCAGCGTGCTCATTTTCGATTTTTGCAACCAAAAAAATTTTTGCTTTATCGTTTTTTTGATTATCTTTGCACTGCAAATCGCGGGGTGGAGCAGTTGGCAGCTCGTTGGGCTCATAACCCAAAGGTCGGAGGTTCGAGTCCTCCCCCCGCTACTAAGAAAGAGAGCAATGTATTCGGTGAGGGTACATTGCTCTTTTGTTTTATGACGCTGAAGCCTTCTCAAAAAAGGTCGATTCCGACTGTCGAGTGACAAATCGGCCGCAAGATACATCTCTCACCCCGCTCCGCCTCTACTCCATCTTCTACTTTCACCTTCACAACTTTATCCGGCAAACAACCGTACCGAGCAACTGCTCCGACAACCCACCTCACACACCTACCCTTCCTGCGACCACTGCTACCACTCTTTTCACTCCACCCCGCCTGCTATCTACCCTCTCTCCGCCTATCGGTTGTGATACATACTTTCATAATACTGACGATAGGCCCCCGAAGTAACATCGTCTAACCATTCCTGATTTTCGAGATACCACGAGACTGTCTTTTCGATACCCTCCTCGAAACGGAGTTGCGGTTTCCATCCCAATTCGCGCTGCAGTTTGCTGCTGTCGATGGCATACCGCAAATCGTGACCGGCCCGATCCGTTACATAGGTGATCAACCGCTCGCTCGTACCTTCGGGTCTGCCCAACTGCCGATCGACCTCCTTGATAAGGATACGGATCAGATCGATGTTCTTCCATTCGTTGTTACCCCCGATGTTGTAGGTCTCGGCAATCCTGCCCCGGTGGAAGATCAGATCGATCGCCCGCGCATGATCCTCCACGTAGAGCCAGTCGCGGACATTTTGGCCCTTTCCGTAGATAGGCAGCGGACGACCATGCCGAATATTATTGATAAACAAGGGGATCAGCTTTTCCGGAAACTGATACGGCCCGTAATTGTTCGAACAGTTCGTCACGATCGTAGGCATACCGTACGTATCATGAAAGGCCCGGACAAAGTGGTCCGAAGATGCTTTGCTCGCCGAATAGGGGCTGTGCGGATCGTACTTGGTCGTCTCCCGAAAAAGCGTTCCGTCGAAATCCAATGCCCCGTACACCTCATCAGTAGAGATATGATAGAACCGTTTCCCTTCGTAATCGCCGTTCCAATACTCTTTGGCCACCTGTAACAGCGTGAGCGTTCCCAACACATTGGTCCGTGCAAACACAAACGGATCCTTGATCGAACGATCGACATGACTCTCCGCCGCAAGATGGATCACCCCGTCGATCTTGTAGGTTACAAACACCTCCTGCATCTTGTCGTAGTCGCAAATATCCGCCCGCACGAACCGATAATTGGGCTTGTGCTCAATATCGCGCAGATTTGCCAGATTACCGGCATAAGTCAACTTATCGAGATTAATGATGCAGTAGTCCGGATACTTGTTCACCAACAACCGCACCACATGCGAACCGATAAAACCCGCACCTCCGGTCACCAACAGATTCCTTTTTCCCATAATTTTTCCTATTCGTAATCAAACAACAAGGCACCTTCCGCTCCTTCTCCCTATTTTTTCAACACGCCAAGACAATCGAGACAGATCCGGAGCGAATCCCGCCAATAGGGAATCTTCTGCCGGAACGTACGCTTGAACTTCGTCTTGTCGAGCACCGAATAGGCTGGACGTTTCACATCAGAAGGATACTCCTCGCTGCGACACGGTGAGACCTCGCAGGAAGCACCACTCATCCGGGCAATCTCGCACGCAAAATCGAACCACGAGCAGACTCCTTCGTTACTGAAATGATAGATACCCTCTTCGCCGTGACACGCCTCACTCTCGACAAGCGACCGGATCGCCCGAGCCAAATCACCCGCATAGGTAGGAGTCCCAACCTGATCAAAAACCACTTTCAGTTGTTTCTGTTCCGACATCAGCCGCAACATCGTCTTCACGAAATTGTTTCCATACTCCGAATAGAGCCACGCCGTACGGAGAATCAGGTAGCGACATCCGCTTTGGATAACCGCCCGCTCTCCTGCCTGTTTTGTCCGACCGTAGGCCCCCAACGGAGCAACCGGATCCTCCTCCCGATAGGGAAGGTTTCCCGATCCGCCGAAAACATAATCGGTCGATATATGCACCAACAAAGCTCCGCATCTCTGTACCGCCCGGGCAAGATACTCTACCGCTTCCCGATTGATGCGGTCCGCCACAGGCTCCTCTTTCTCTGCCCGATTGACCTGCGTGTATGCCGCACAGTTGATCACCACATCGACACGATGCTCATCCACAAACCGATCGACAGCCGCCCGGTCGGTAATATCCACCTCGGCAACATCCGTAAAGAGGTAACAGCAATCCGAATCCTCTGCAACCCGACGCAGACTACGTCCCAATTGCCCATTGGCACCGGTCACCCAGATCATTTTCGTATCGTTACTCCGCATAATAATCCCTCCCGTAATCGAACAACTCCGAAACTTCGGCCAAAAACGGATGTACTTTATCTTTGGCGGAAAGAATCATGTCTTCCGGTTTCAATCGCCAGTCGATTCCAAGCGCAGGGTCGTTCCACGCAATAGCCCCTTCACACTGCGGGGCATAGAAGTTATCGCACTTATACTGAAACAGGGCCTCTTCGCTCAGCACCGAGAATCCGTGTGCGAAGCCTCTCGGAATAAAAAGTTGCCGTTTGTTCTCACCCGTAAGCTCCACAGCAACACTACGTCCGAAAGTCGGAGATCCGCGACGAATATCTACCGCCACATCCAAAACCCGACCGCTGACGACCCGGACCAACTTACTCTGTGCGAACGGGGGCAACTGGAAGTGCAACCCGCGCAAAACGCCGTACCGGGACTTCGACTCATTATCCTGTACAAACCGAACCGGACGCACCGCCGCATCGAAATCGCGTTGCGAAAAGCTCTCAAAAAAATAGCCCCGCTCGTCTCCGAAAACCTTCGGTTCCAAAATCACCACACCCTCTATTTCGGTCTTTATCACATTCATTTCTACTCTAATCTAATCTGTCCCTCCTTCGATTCTCTTTCTCAAAATAGATTGTCTACGCAGTCTTTTCATCAGCCCTTCTCTACCAACCGCAGCAGATACTGCCCGTAGGGATTGTTGCTCATCGTCCGGGCAACTGATCGTAGCGTGTCCTCCGTGATCCACCCTTTACGAAAAGCGATCTCCTCGAGACAGGCGATTTTCAGGCCCTGCCGTTTTTCCAAAACTTCGACATAGATCGAGGCCTCGGAGAGCGAATCGTGCGTTCCCGTATCCAACCATGCAAAACCCTGTCCAAGCACCCCCACTTTCAAATCGCCATCTTGCAAAAACTGCTGATTAACCGCCGTAATCTCCAACTCCCCACGCGCCGAAGGACGTATCGTCTTCGCGATCTCGACTACACGATTCGGATAGAAGTAGAGCCCTACGACCGCATAATTCGATTTCGGATGTTCGGGTTTCTCCTCGATCGAAAGGCAATTTCCCTCCCGATCGAACTCCGCTACGCCATAACGTCCGGGATCATCGACCCGATAACCGAAAACCGTTGCTTTTTGTTGCTCAGTCGCGGTTCGGACAGCCTCATGCAACAGTTCGTCGAATCCGACTCCCTGAAAAATATTATCTCCGAGTACCAGACAGACCGCATCCGATCCAATGAAATCGGCACCGATCAGGAAGGCCTGCGCCAATCCATCCGGCGAAGGCTGCTCCGCATAGGTGAACTGCACTCCGTAGTCCGAGCCATCGCCCAACAGACGACGGAAAGCAGGCAGATCCTGCGGGGTAGAGATCACGAGAATCTCCCGAATCCCCGCACGCATCAATACCGAAATCGGATAGTAGATCATCGGCTTATCGTAAACGGGCAACAACTGCTTGCTCACCCCTTTAGTCACCGGATACAACCGGGTACCCGATCCTCCTGCAAGAACAATTCCTTTCATAATTCGATCCTTCCAAACGGAAAACAGCATCCGTTTTCAATCCAATGTCGAAAATACTCCGTTTTTTCGGTCTTTCCAAACATCTGTCCCCATAATCGTCCTCTTTTCAGACCATCAAATTTTCTTGCCGTACCGACAATCTTCTGCCTATTGCCTTCCTCGCTTAATCCACCGAACGATTCTTCAAAATTTCAGGTACTATACACCAGACGGCCCTCGCCTCCGAATTTGAAAAATCGCAACAATCATCTATTTTTGTTCACACATAAAACTACTCATTCCATGAACTCATTCGACATGAAACCAATTTTCAGAGTCGCATCGACGCTTCTGTTCGGATTAACAGTCCATTTGACGGCTCAAGCCCAAAAAGCTGTTCCACCGGAGATCATGCAAAAAACCTACGAAACCGTCCAAACCCCCTACAAATACGGACTAGTTCTCACTCCGGAAAACGATAATTGCAAATTAGACTCCCCTACTGTTTTCCGGATGGAGGGCAAATGGTATATGACCTATGTCCGGTACGACGGACGCACCACGACGGACGGAACCGGATACGAAACGTGGTTGGCAGAGAGCGACAACCTGCTGGAGTGGCGGGTGCTCGGCCCCATTCTTTCGTTCAAATCCGACGGATGGGACGCGGCCCAGCGGGGTGGATACCTTGCCCTGACAGACTATCGTTGGGACGGAAACCACCGCCCGAAAAAATACGACGGCTATTATTGGCTCTCCTACATCGGAGGTGCAACCCAAGGGTACGAGGCCGGACAGCTGAACATCGGCTTGGCCCGGACGAAACAGCCTGCAAACCAAGTACACGAATGGGAGAGCTTCGATGGCCCCGCCTTGACCCCTAAGGACCCCGATGCACTGCCGTGGGAGAGTTACACCCTATACAAGAGTTCGGTTCTTCGGGTTCCGACCCATCTGTTCGGGTCACCTTTCGTCATGTTCTACAATGCCAAGGGCGATGCAGCAGGACGCGAAAGTATCGGCATCGCGGTCTCCGACGACATGATGCACTGGAGACGCTATCCGGAAAGTCCGGTTCTGGACCACCCCCAAGGACGGATCACCGGTGACGCCCAGATCGTCAAAATGGGAAAACTTTATGTCATGTTCTATTTCGGAGCGTTCTGGGAAGGCAAACAGGCTCAGGCGTTCAACCGTTTTGCCTGCTCCTACGACCTGAAGCACTGGACTGACTGGACGGGAGATGACCTAATCGCACCCTCCGAACCATACGACAACCTGTTCGCCCACAAATCGTTCGTTCTTCACTACAAAGGAGTCGTCTATCACTTCTACTGCGCCGTCAACGATCGGGATCAACGCGGTATCGCCGTAGCCACCTCTCGCGACATGGGACACAGCTCGCTGCAATTCGACAAATAATCTGCCACGGTTCGATTTCTCCGCGACTGCCGATTCGCAGCTCTCTTCCCCGGCCTCTTTGAAGCATCGGTTAACGAATTTTCAGCCGATTCAAGGCCGCGGCATAGGCCCGTGCATTGCGGTTGTGTTCGGCAAGGGTACGGGCAAAGTTGTGCGCGCCGGAGAGATCCTCCTTTGCACAGAAATAGAGATAGTCGTGTTCCTGATAATTCAGCACAGCATCGATCGCCGCTATCGACGGCATACAGATCGGTCCGGGAGGCAGTCCGGTAACCCGATAGGTATTATATGGGGAATCCACCTCCAAATGTTTATGCAGAATCCGCCGCAACGAAAAGTCGCCCAAAGCGAACTTGACCGTCGGATCGGCCTGAAGCGGCATGCCCCGTCTGAGCCGATTGATGTAGACCCCCGCTACGACAGGCATTTCCGACTGGCGCTTGGTCTCTTCGTAAACGATCGAAGCCAACGTGATCACCTCGTTTCGGGTCAACCCGCAGCGGGCAAGTTTCGCATCCCGGGAAGCCCAGAAACGGTCGGATTCCCGTTTCATCCGCTGCAACAGATCATCGACCGAACAGTTCCAATAAACCTCATAGGTATTCGGGATGAACATCGCCATGAAGGTCTGAGGAGTATAGCCGTATGCCGCAACGATCGAATCGTTCGCAAAAGCCTCCACCAGCGTCATCGAATCGAGCTCGATCTGACGGGAAAGCACCGCAGCCAGCCGATCCATCGTACGGATATTATGGAACGTAATCCGGACCGGAGACTGTAACCCCGACTGGATCCGGTTGATCACTTCGGAGTAACACATCCCCTGTTTCAGTTCATAACGCCCCGGGGACACCCTCCTGTCGAGTCCTTTCGCCCGGGCCATTGTCCGAAAGAGCGTTTCGTTCCGCAGCAGATCGCCGGCTCGCAACGTGTCCATCACCCGACTGAAATCGCTTCCCGTAGGGATCAACACCACCGCATCCCGTTTCACCGCACTTGCCCCGTAGTATTGCCACACGCCTACTCCCAAGACAACGCAGCAAAACAGTCCCGCCGCAATCGTCCATACGGCCCACTTTTTTACCTTCATTCGGAAAATTATTTTTGCAAATATACGAAAGTTGTTTAATTTTGTGGCGGGTAAGTCTTATACGACCAGCTCCTGCTGAATCCCCCAGGGTCGGAAGACAGCAAGGGTAGGTGGTTGTAGCGGTGCGATATAAGTAGCTTACCCCTTTTTATTTTCTGTCTGAACACGACGTAATCCTCCACGGGCATGATCATCAAAATCTATCCGCAGAATCCGAACGAAAAGGCTGTTGCTCAAGTTGTCGAGATCCTTGCGCACGATGGAGTGATCATCTATCCGACCGACAGCGTCTATGCGTTCGGCTGTTCGCTCAAAAGCAACAAGGCGATCGAACGGCTCCGATCGATCACCGGGAAAGAGGGTTCGAACTTTTCGATCATCTGTCCCGATCTCAGCACAATCGCCACCTACGCGAAGGTCGACAACGACACCTTCAAAATGCTGAAACGCAACCTGCCCGGACCTTTTACCTTTTTACTCAACGCTTCGGGCAAAATTCCCGATAAGTTTTTAGAAAAGAAGAAGACCGTCGGTGTGCGGATTCCCGACAACGCCATCCCGATAGCGCTGGTTGAAGAATTGGGACACCCGATGGTTACGGCCTCCGTAAAGGATCCGGAAGAGGAGGCGTATACGACCGATCCGTCGCTTATCGCAGAACGGTACGGCCATGCGGTCGACGCCATCATCGACGGAGGATACGGCAACAACATTCCCACCACCATCGTGGATTGCACCGATCCCGAAGAGGCTGTCATCGTGCGCGAGGGAATCGGAATATTACAATAGCCTATGGACGATTCAAAAAAAACCGTGAACAAAATCGAGTGGAGGGAGGCCGCTACCGGAGGTCTCTATCTGGGGATAGTCTATGCTGCCCTGTCGATCGCCACCCTATATCTGCAAAACAACCAACAGATCGTATCGATAATCAGTGCGATCAGCTTTTTCTCTGTGGCCGGATTCCTGTTCGCCTATGCGACACGGATGGCCCGACAATACGGCAACCGCGGATATACCTACCTCCAAAGCATGAGGTTTATCTTGAAAATGTCGATGTTTGCCGGGGTGATTGCGGGAATCGGCCTGTTCATTCAGAACAAAATCAATCCGGAGTCCATCCGCCAACAATTGGAAGTCACGCGCGACCTATACATCGGTAAGGGATGGGACGCACAGTTGATCGACCAAAGCTTCTCCATGACCGAACAACTGATGCTCAATCCGTTATTCGTCGTTATCATGGGAGTCGGTTCGATGCTTGTCTACGGAGGGTTGATGGGCCTCATCGTTTCGCTGTTCGTTCGCCGCAAAGGTACGGGATCACCGACATCCGCCAACGATTAAACCGGCATTAATACTGAAACCTGACATGGATACAAACAATCCGAATATTTCCGTCGTCGTTCCGTTGTACAACGAAGAGGAATCCCTGCCCGAATTGGAGGCATGGATCGAACGCGTCATGACGGAGAATCACTTTACATACGAAATTATCTTCGTCGACGACGGGAGCAACGACCGCTCATGGGAGGTTATCCGATCGTTGAGAGAGAAGAATCCAGCCGTACGCGCCATCCGGTTCCAACGCAACTACGGCAAATCGGCGGGGCTCTACTGCGGATTTGAAGCGGCACAAGGCGATGTTGTGATCACAATGGACGCCGACTTGCAGGACTCGCCGGACGAGATTCCGGAACTCTACCGAATGATCACCGAAGAGGGCTACGATCTGGTGAGCGGCTGGAAAAAACGGCGCTACGATCCGATCGGGAAAACACTGCCCAGCAAATTTTTCAACGCTACGGCCCGGTTGGCTTCGGGAATCAAGCTGCACGACTTCAACTGCGGCCTCAAGGCCTACCGCAAAAAGGTGGTCAAAAGCATCGAGGTCTACGGAGAGATGCACCGGTTTATTCCGGTTCTGGCCAAAAATGCCGGATTCAAAAAAATCGGAGAGAAAGTCGTCCACCATCGGGCTCGAAAATACGGAGTCTCAAAGTTCGGATGGGAACGGATGATCAAAGGCTATCTGGACCTGATAACCGTGATGTTCATGACCCGGTTCGGCAAGAGCCCGATGTACTTTTTCGGAGGTCTCGGCACACTGATGTTCCTCATCGGAGGAGCCACGGCAATCTACCTGATTATCGAGAAACTCTACAAACAGGCCCACCTGCTCCCGATTCGCGCCGTCACCGATCAACCGCTGTTCTTTATTGCCGTGGGAGCCGCAATTATCGGTGTCCAACTGTTTCTGGCAGGCTTTATCGGAGAGTTGATCGGACGTAATTCGAGCGACCGCAACCGCTACTTGATCGATGACAAATTTTAATAGAATACCTTTTGTTATGAGAACACTTCAACTGCTTCTGTTTTCTTTCGTTTTGCTGATCGCCGGATGCGATAAAAACGAATCGACCTCCGATTCAATTACAGATTTTGATTCAGAACAGCTGGATCAGACAATCTACGCAGATCAAACGACAACCTCAAATGGAGGGTTTGCTTTCACGGCAAAAGAGTCATGGTACACCCAAATTCGAGACATATCCACCAAATCCGCATCTAAAGCTCCCAATTCCACCCCCGCATGGGTAAGAGTCGATCCCTCTTCAGGAGGTGCCGGCACGGTACAAATGACCATTTCGATCGATGAAAATAACACAGGAATGGATCGTGTAGCCGAAATATGGATCATTAGTGGAGAAACGACGCTCAGTCTCAGGGTCGAGCAAAAAGCCCAAACCCGCGAAGAGGCCGGTGTCGACGACGGAGATACGCCAAGCGAAAATCCCGACATAGACAGACGGACGGTCCGTTATCTGAGTACATTGGACTACACGTATAAATCTGGAGATGATGATAATACAGAGCAAGGTACGATCACATACACCTACGACGAAGATCACTTTGTCTCGCAAATTTCCGATGGGGAGAATACTTTCTCATATACGATCGACCGGGGCGGCCATTACACGAACCTGATCGTCAGTGGAAACGGAGACGGAGAGCTATCCAACGAACCGTGGGAAATGACCATCAACTATTGGAACGACACAGAACGTTATGGCTCTTCGGGTATCCTTTTCTATGAGAGCCACAAGGAGGAAGAGGGCTATAGATTTGACTACTCATTCGATATTCAGGCAAATAACCACACAGGGTTGGACCGGTTGACCATTACTCCCAAAAGAACCGATGAACAGATCATCTACGAGACCGGAGTATGGGACTACTCGTGGGGAGAAACTTATCCATCAGACAACTCTTCCGTCGATCAAAAGCCCGACCGGCAAAGATACAATCTCTTAGGAATCAGCTATTACGGATACCTAAGCAACCAAGGAGGCATGACTTCGAGCGAGATATCCCTGTCATACAGCGATATATTCAACTGCAACACAGAGAACGACTCTCCGCTATGCAACATCGATCCGAACAGCATTGTGCTGGGTTGTGTCGAAACCTTCTCCCCCCAATGCCCTCTCTCCTCGCTCTTTTTAGCGGGTTACATGCGCCAATGGGGAAACAATCTGATCGACAAAATCGAAGCTTCGATCTACGAAGAATACACAGGAGAGCGACGAATAATGTACCAAGTCAACTATACTTTCGATGCCGATCAATACGTAACCGGTATCGAAATCAGCAACAATGGAAACGAACACTGGACCTTTACGTTCAACTATGAGTAGTCCCGTACAGAGAGAATTCATCACACACAAAACAAAATGATACAACGTATTCAAACCGTATACTTACTGCTTGCTGCCATACTGACAGGAATGCTGAGCCTTTTACCGCTGGCCCACGGCATAACGGCCGACACAACGTTATGCGCCGTTTCGATCTGGGGATTCACCGCCCCAACACCGGACTCCTACTCGGGAAGCTGGTTGAACCTTGCCGCCGGCCTTGTCTCAATCGTTACGGCCCTGCTCGCCCTCATCACGATCTTCCTCTACCGGAAACGGCCGTTGCAAAAAAGGCTGTGCAATATTTTGTTCGTATTGCTGATTTTGTTGTGTGTAGCCGTGTCGGTCTACCTGATCCATACCGCCTCACTTTTCAAGGACTTTAACCTGTCGGTAATCTGCGGATTTCCCGTTATCGCTTTTATTTTGACGATTCTGGCCCGCAGAGGGGTCGTTCGGGACGAGAAGCTGGTCCGTTCTCTGGACCGGATCCGGTAATCTCACTTCCGCCATACATACACCTACAAAAAAGAGTGCAGAGATGGGGTGAAACCTCTCTGCACTCTTTTTTTATTATTTATTCGATCGATAGTCGTAGACCTAACGCACTTCGATCACATACTCTTCTCCATTCACCAGACCCTCGATCGTCACCCATGCCCAACGGGCATCACCGATCGGTTCCGTCTGAATCTCCTCTCCATTTACTTTTACCGTCTCGGTGTCCATACTGAACGGCCCCGCTCGAAACTTCAGCCGATCCATTCCCGCCCGCTCGTCAATACGGAACCGAGCGGTTTGCTTCCGACCTTTCGGATAGTTTACCCGATAGGAGATCTTCGCTTCACTGCCGTTCACTGTTATGCCCGATACCTCGACCGCCCAACCTTTCGGCAAACGGGGCATCACCGTAATCTCATTTTCACGGGCTTTTGAAGTTCCGGCCACCATCAGAATGGTTCGTACGGTTTCGTTCTGTTGAACAAAGTTTCCGAGGTCACCCTGCCTCCGGTACATTCCTTTTTCCCGACTATACGACGCCCCTTCCGGCACAATAAAGGGTTTCGGCAGGCGAGGCGCATAGCACAATTTGGCCAGATTGGTAATAAACCGATCGTAATCCGCACACTTATCCAGCAACAGGGCTGTCTGGGAAATGATGTTATGGTCATAACCGAGTCCCCGCACTCCCATATAGGTATCGCCAATGTATCGATTCAAGTCATCTTCATAGGTATTCCGACTCAATTCTATCCACTTCTGCGGCACACCCTGCGTCACATCATATCCGACATAATCCGCATAGATCGAGAGCGTCGGGTCATGGAAGAATCCAAATTTATCCATCCGCCACTTGTCCCCTTCGATAAAATAGCTCTCGATCGACTGTTCCATCTCATCGGCCAAACGGGTCCACGCAGCAACTTTATCCAGCTTTCCCGCACGGCGCGCCATCTCCGTGTACATACGCACACCGAGATAACACGGCATATTGTTAAACATCGTAAACTCCATCATTCCACCTTCGGTCTCCCCATACATCAACCCATGTTCATTGAAAGAGAGATCGGGATTCTCCATCGCCCAATCGATGTAGTGTACCGCCTCGTTGATATACTTCCAGTTATCGAGCACCCACTGGGGCGAGTATCCTCCGTTGGCCCAAACATTGGCTATGCTCATCATGGTCAATCCATGCCCATCGGGTTCGGCATTTCCGAAGTTCTGATAATCATCGCCGAAACGCTCCCTTGTATAACGGGTCGGCCATCCGGCTACGACGGTCAACTCTTTGGAATAAATAAACGGTTTGTTGGGAATAACGCTCCAATGGCCCGGAATACGATGGCCCGACAGGGTCAATCCATGCTCCGGATAGTACATCAACCACCGGTTCAGAAAATCGACCGACCGCTGCGACTCTTTCAGCAAACCGATATACGACAAAATGCCCAATGACCGATTTCTCGAATACATCGACCCGTAGTAGCTACCCGCTTCGGGGACCCACGTCCCGAAACCGTCGTACCTCCACGACGGAGCTCCGGGCGACGATTCATCGATCATTCCGTCGTCGCGCATCTTTGTCCGAATATCCTCGAGATTTTCATAATATACCCGGGTCAGGATGTCGGCATAATTATTTCCGGTAAAAATGATCCGGGTCAACTCGAAATCCGACGGGTAACTCCACGGCTCGACCCGTTGAAAGTCCGATTCAAAAGTATAGAGCCGGTTACACAACCTATCGAGCGCCGTCCAAGGCACTTCGTCGCTGCGGCTATCTACCGTATGCGTATCGAAAAAGGAGTCGTCCGGCTTTACCGCGACGGGTCCACCCGTAAGCTCATCCTTTGGAGTCGACCCGTCTACGACATAGCCTCCCAAAAACTGAGGCTCCCCCCGCTTGTCGGGATTGTCCACCAGGCGAATCTCCCGGATCGGCTTCTGCTGTACTTTGACTCTCAACACAGGGTATTCGTCGCCCTCGAACCCTCCATACAGATGCAGCGTTTCGCGCAGGCATTCAGCCATCTCGGGCTCTGCCTCCGACGTTTTGAACGGCGCACCGCCATCCATCCAATGCGCCCTGAACCAAAGTGTATATCCGAACACCAAGGGTACAACATCACAACTGCCATCCTCATAGACAATCTCGATCGTTCCTCCTTTATCTCCGACATACAAATTCTCTGACTCCACGATACTGCCCCAAGGAGGCGTTCCGGCATCGATCGAATTGTATCCTCCGACAAAATAGATATATTCACCCGAAACACCTGCTCCGTCTGCACGGAAGGGCATTTTGAACCATCGGTTATCCGACGCCCCGGAGACTGTCGACGCTCCCAATATTCCCGACAAAAGGAGGAGCATAGTCCGGCCCCTTCGTATTGATTTTTTCATACCCATAAAACCAAACGATTAAATCTTACGTGTCCGTTTCCCTCTGCGGACCCTATAAAATTACATGGAAAACCGACGCAGACAATCCTTCGAACGGATTATTATCAAGAAGCGGAACAGAATTATCAGAAACCGGACTTTTCCCGAGACGGACAGGCCTATGCAACTAACTTTCGATCCGACCGGACACATAATTGCGCCAACGTTCGATCACGGTTCTCATATCGTCGGGCTCATCACTCTCAAAAAATACATACTTGCCGGTCGTCGGATGTATGAAGCCCAGACTGCGGGCATGCAGCGCATGACGGGGCATAATCCGAAAACAGTTTTCGACAAACTGCTTGTATTTGGAAAAGGTCGTTCCTTTCAGAATACGGTCGCCGCCGTAACGTTCATCGTTAAACAGCGGGTGACCGATATACTCCATATGGACCCGAATCTGATGGGTTCGTCCGGTCTCCAAGCGACACTCGATCAGATTGACGTATCCCAACCGCTCGAGTACCCGATAGTGCGTTACGGCGTGCCGACCGCTCTCTCCGTCGGGAAATACAGCCATTTTCAACCGATCCCTTGTACTGCGTCCTATATTGCCCGTGATCGTACCCTCATCCTGCTCCATGTTTCCCCACACCAACGCATGATACACCCGATCGATCGTATGATCGAAAAATTGTTTGGCCAGACGGGCATGTGCCCGTTCATTCTTGGCCACGACCAATATGCCTGAGGTATTTTTATCGATCCGATGGACCAGACCGGCCCGCATATCCCCCTCCTGAAACAGGGGTTCATCCTTCAAATGATAGGTCAAGGCATTGACCAACGTTCCCGAGTAGTTGCCGTGTCCGGGATGGACGACCATTCCGGCAGCCTTATTGACAATGATCAGATCGTCGTCCTCGTAACGAATATCCAACGGAATGTTTTCCGGAATAATCTCGATCTCGCGAACCGGATAAGGCATCACGATCGAGATCCGATCCTGAGGCTTTACCTTATAGCTCGATTTGACCGCCGTTCCGTTCACCAAAATATTACCGGCATCGGCAGCCGTCTGGATCCGGTTTCGGGAGACCTGCTCCATTCGGTTGGTCAGGAACTTGTCGATCCGCAACGGACTCTGCCCCTTGTCGACCGTCACACTGTAATGCTCATAGAGCTCCTCCTGCTGTTCGTCCTCCTCCAGCACGGCATCCTCTTCCGTCCACGTCTCGTTTGTTGCCATCGGCTCTTTATCAGTCAACTCGTTACTCATCGGCGGCTCGTTCTTCTGCTGCGGCAAGGCTGTCGGCCAACGCTTTTGCTGCCGCCCGCATACCCTTTTCCGACTGTGCTGCGCCCTGCTCCACCTTCTTGGCATCGAGTGTCAGGGCAAAATCGACCTTCGTACCCAAGCGTCGCGGACTTCCGGCTCCGGGAGTCTGCCGATAAACTCGAGCCTTATATTCATCTTTCGACGTAATTCCTTCGTCCCGTGTTATTTTCCCTACGTTGAATCCGGCCTCCCATAACCGGCTCTTGGCCTCCCGCAGCGGGAATCCGACCAACTTCGGCACCTGCTGCACCGAAGCATCCTCGCTCACTCCGACCACAAGCGTCACGCCCGATCCGATCTCCGCCTGAACCTTACTGCCCGAACGGATCGTCTTTCCCCCACAACGCTCCTCCAACACGTAGTTGGTCGCCATATCCGGCCGGTAGATCAGCTCTTCGATCTCCAATCCGGCCATCTCGATGTTGTTCTTGGCCTGCCGCAGCGAAAATCCCGTAACATAGGGCACATCCACCATCTTCTGATGGAACGAATTGATCGTCACAAAGATGTGTCGGCCCGACTTGACTCGTGCTCCGGGCGCAGGTGTCTGTTCAAGGATCACGCCGCCCGCACAATCGGGAACATACAACGAATCGTTGACTTCAATCCTGAGCGAGGCGCCTTTCCCCGCCTTCAAAGCCTGTTCTACGGTCATTCCGCTAAAATCGGGCACCTCACGAATCTGCCCGTGTCGGGTGAAAAGATTGAGCAGCAGATTAACCACGCACACGAAAACGATGATTCCGCATGCCGCCAACACCAAATTCTTATATATGACATTCCCGTTGATCTTCCGGGCCAGTTTTATTAAAAAATCCATAGATACCTCTTCGTTCGATCGATTTCGTCGATTGTTCCGGGGATAAATATACTATTTTTTCACCGGATGGTAAAATGTATCCCGCTCGACCGGCTCATAACCGGCATCCCGAATCATCCGCTCCATTTCGGAGGCACTCATCGAAGGCTTCCGGTCTTCGGCTCCCGCCATCGAGTAGATCTTTGTCGAGTCGTCAATCGTTCCATCCATATCATCGGCTCCGAAAGCCAACGCCAACTGCGCCGTTGTCTTCCCGAACATCGGCCAATAGGCCTTGATGTGGGGAAAATTATCCAGATAGATACGAGCCATGGCCATCATCCTCATATCCTCCACGACGCTCACCTCGCCCAACTCCGACATCGAGTTGTGCCGATTGCGGTACTTCAACGGGATAAAGGCATCGAAACCACCCGTTTCGTCCTGCAAGCTCCGCAGCCGATCGAGATGGTCGATCCGATCCGCCCACTGCTCGATATGACCGTACAGGATCGTCGCATTGCTCTTCAGTCCGATCCGATGGGCCTCGCGGTGCACGGCCAACCACGTCTCGGCCGACCCCTTCTCAGGACAAATCTGCTTCCGGATCTTTTCGTCGAAAATCTCTGCACCGCCTCCGGGGATCGCCTGCATGCCGGCTTCCTTCAGAATCGCAAGTCCATCATGATAGCTCAATCCCGCCTTATCGATCATGTAAGCGAGTTCGATCGCCGTAAATGCCTTCACTGCCACCGAAGGTACCCGCTCCCGGATCTTTCGGATCAAGTCGGCATAGTAATAGAGGTCCTTACGCGGATGCACACCACCGACAATATGGATCTCGGTCGCCCCACTCCGGCAATGGGCCTCAACCTGCTCCATGATCTCTTCGACCGAATAGTCCCATGCATCGGGAGCTCCGGCCGGCCGACGGTAGGAACAGAACCGACAATTAAACACACACAGATTCGTAGGCTCCACGTGAAAATTGCGGTTATAGAATACACTTTTCCCGCTCTTACGCTCCTTGACTGACGTAGCCAGTACGGACAGCAACGACAGCGGAGCCGAAGCCAGAAATTCGGCCTCTTTCCGCGAGATGCGCTCCTGTCGAAGCACCTTTTCGGCCGGTTCACGATACGCTCCAAACAGATCGATCATAGCCAATAGTTCTCCTTTTCTGTTATCAAATCAAAAAAGGCTGCCGTTATACCCCAGCAGCCTATCGATCTCTTGTGGTCAGAGTAATTATTTCCAACGAGTTTCGTCCGAAACGGTCAATCTTTTACGTCCTTTGGCACGACGGGCAGCAAGCACCTTGCGGCCGTTAGCCGTAGACATTCTTTCACGGAAACCGTGTTTATTGATCTTCTTTCTCTGAGAGGGTTGAAAAGTCCTTTTCATCGCATTCCTATATTTTTATTTTTGCTATCGATTTTTTGCCACGCCGACATGTTCCACACGCAACGGAGTGCAAAGGTAAAACATTTTTGATTTTACACAAAATCTTTTACGTAAAATTAATTCAATCTGTTACAAAACCACCTTCTGATTCCGTGGAAAATAGACAACCCGTTTGGTTTCAAAGAAGGGATCCTCGAAAAATGTGGCGATATCGAACACCTTGTATCGCTTGCCGGTCGCCGCGAGTTCGGTCTGCAGATCTCCTCCCTTCAGGTAGAGAATCCCGTTGGGCAGAGTTCCGGCTCCATCACCGCTGTCCAGCTTATTCCATATCCAACCTATAAACGGTGTCATCTCCGTCACCGCCCGACTGACCACATAATCGAAACGAGTGTCGACCTGTTCCGCCCGACCATGTACCGTCTCGATCTGCGTGAGGCCCAAAGAACGAACCACCTCGTCCACCACCCGGATCTTCTTGCCGATCGAATCGACCAGCGTGAACCGCACCTCGGGGAAAAGGATCGCCAACGGAATGCCGGGAAATCCTCCACCGCACCCCACATCCATCACCCGAGCTCCGGGATCGAATCTGCACACCTTGGCGATCGCCAACGAATGCAACACATGATGCAGATAGAACTGATCCATATCCTTCCGGGAAATAACGTTGATCCGGCTGTTCCACTCCCGATACAACGGTTCCAATGCCTCGAAACGTTGGCGTTGAATCGCGGTCAACTCCGGAAAATATTTCAGGATCAAATCCATGCCGTATTTATGTATAAGATTCTGATTCTCGACAACAGAAAAGCTATCCGCTATTTGTCGCGCGACAAGACAAACTCGGCAAACAGATGCAACGACCGCAGAATATCGGACTCGGGGTAGCCTTCCAAATAGGTCAATGCCTTATCCTTATACTCGGTCATGCATTTACGGGCATACTCGATTCCCCCTCCTTCGATAGCGGCACGACAGAGATAATCCACATTTTCGGGAGCCTGACGCACATTGCTCAGCTTGGCGATCAACTTCTCCCGCTCACGTGCGGAACTTTGGTCCAACACATAGAGCAACGGCAGGGTAATCTTCCGCTCGCGCATGTCGCCGCCCGACGGTTTTCCGGTTTCGGACATGGGCGAATAGTCCAAAATATCGTCCTTGATCTGAAAGGCGATTCCCAAGTGGTTGCCGAATTGTCGCAGCCGGTCGACCTGATCCGGATCGGCCCCAACCGAGATCGCTCCGGTTGCCGCACAGGCCCCCAGCAACGCTGCCGTCTTTTTGTAGATGATGTCGTAGTAGATCTCCTCGGTCATCTCCAACTTTTCACTCTGCTCGGTCTGGATCAACTCCCCTTCACTCACTTCGTGAATCGAACGGGTCACTTCAGTCAACATATCCCACCCCTGACGTTGTAAACAGGTGTGGTAGGAACGGGCAAAAATAAAGTCACCGATCAGTACGGCGGTACGGGAGTGCCACAAGGCATTGACCGACGGCGCATTCCGCCGCACATAGGCCTCATCCACCACGTCGTCGTGGATCAGCGAAGCCGTATGGATCATCTCGACCAACGAAGCCCCCATATAGGTCCGTTCGCTGATCGGGCCGAAAAGTCCGGCCGACAACAGTACCAACAACGGGCGCAACTGTTTGCCCCGATGGCTTAAAATATAGTCGGTTATGGAGGATACGTAACGGTTCGGGCTCTGGAGAATGGATGCAATGTATGCCTCATAGCTGCGTACGTATGCAGCAATGGGATACTGAATCTCTTCGAGAGTAATTTTGCCTGAATTTTCCATTAAGGCACAAATATCAGAGAAATTTTCGAATCCTCAAAATTTACCCTCCGTTTTCCTCTTTGAAATTCAAGGATCGCCGCGATACGCGACACTCCTCGGAGGTTAATTATGATTAATTGTTGATAAATGGTCGATAAAAACGGTCCGTCGATCCGAAAAAACGTGCTATTTTTGTGGGATAACATCAGGATTCTGTCAAAACCGACCGCCATGGCGACCATACTCTACTACATTCTCTTATTGATATTTACAATAGTGAGCTTCATTCCTTTCTCGCTGCTGTTCTTCGCAACCGTAGCTTTCGACAAGGAACGAGTCGCCCTGCACTTCGCCTCGCGGCTGTGGTCTTACGGAATTTTCAGACTCTGCCCCTTCTGGCACATCCGCGTCGAAGGAAAAGAGAAGATCGATCGCAGCCGACCGTGGATTATCATCACCAACCACCAGTCGATGCTCGACATTCCGCTGATGTATGTCCTGCCGACGACCTTCAAGTGGGTTTCGAAAAAGGAGGTACAGAAGATGCCTATTTTCGGCTGGGTCCTGCGCATGCACGGCGACATCCCCATCGAAAGAGGCTCGCGCGACAGTGCAAAACAGATGATCGAACGGTGCAGCGAACGGATTGCACGCGGCACATCGGTCATCATCTTTCCCGAAGGAACTCGCACAAAAACAGGAGAAATCGGCCGGTTCAAAGACGGTGCCTTCTTCGCTGCCCAACACGCCGGCACGGGAATACAACCCGTCGTGATCGATGGAACATGGAGTCTGATGAACGGCTGGAAACTGCGGATGCCGCACACCTTCCGGGTCCGGATCCTCGAACCGCTCCCGGCGGATTATGTGGCCTCGAAACAGGCCCGGGAACTTGCTACGGAACTGGAGACCCGGATGCGGAGCGAACTTGCTGGCATGCGAAACGAAACGAAAAAAACAAAATAAAGATATATGGTCGCAGACTACGGAGACGAACACATTCAAACACTGGACTGGAAAGAGCACATCCGGCGCCGACCGGGTATGTATATCGGGAAATTGGGTGACGGCACCTCGGCCGACGATGGCATCTACATTCTCATCAAAGAGGTGCTGGACAACTCGATCGACGAATACATGATGGGATACGGCAAAAACATCGACCTCACCATCGGTGCAGATAAAACGGTTACCGTCAGGGACTACGGACGGGGAATTCCTTTGGGTAAGCTGGCCGACGTCGCCTCGAAAATGAATACGGGAGCCAAGTACGATTCAAAGGCCTTCAAAAAATCGGTCGGACTGAACGGTGTAGGTATCAAAGCCGTCAATGCCTTGTCGGACAGCTTTCTGATTCGCAGTGTACGTGACGGGGAGGCGCGCAGTGTGCGCTTCGAGCGGGGCGAGGAGATCGACGAGAGTTCCGAAAGCGGTATTTCCGACAAGAACGGAACATTAGTAACCTTCCATGCCGACGAAACGATTTTTGGACCTTACGAATACCACATGGAGTATGTGGAGGCCATGGTCCGCAACTACACCTACCTGAATGCCGGCTTGGTCATACGGATCAACGGACAGGCTTTCGTCTCGAAAAACGGTCTGCTCGATCTGCTGCAAGAGAATTTGAACGAAGATCCGTTATACCCTCCGATCCACTTGAAGGGGGAAGATATCGAAGTCGTCATCACGCACGGACACGGATACGGCGAGACTTACTTTTCATTCGTCAACGGGCAACATACGACACAAGGAGGAACCCATCAGGCCGCATTCCGTGAAGGAATCGCCAAGACGTTGAAAGAGTTTTACAAAAAAGATTATGATCCGGCCGATGTGCGTACGTCGGTAATCGCCGCGATCAGCATCAAGGTGGAGGAACCGTTGTTCGAGTCGCAGACCAAAACAAAGCTCGGCTCAAAGGAGATGGGTCCCGAAGGTCCTACCGTCCGGAACTTCATACTCGATTTTTTGAAGACAGAGTTGGACAACTACCTCCACAAACATCCGGAGACGGCCGATGTACTTCAAAAGAAGATACAGGAGAACGAAAAAGAGCGAAAAGCCATATCGGGCATTCAGAAAAAGGCGCGCGAGATGGCAAAAAAAGTGAGCCTGAACAATAAAAAGCTGCGTGACTGCCGCATCCACCTGACCGACAAAAACGACCGGGCCGAGGAGTCGATGATCTTCATCACGGAGGGGAATTCGGCCAGCGGATCGATTACCAAGTCGAGGGATGTCAACACGCAGGCGGTCTTCAGCCTACGGGGTAAACCGCTCAACAGCTACGGGCTGACCAAAAAGATCGTCTATGAAAACGAAGAGTTCAACCTGCTGCAGGCTGCACTCAACATCGAGGAGGACATGGATAACCTCCGCTACAACAAGATCATCATTGCGACCGATGCCGATGTGGACGGGATGCACATCCGTCTGCTGATGATGACCTTTTTCCTGCAGTTTTTTCCGGAAGTTATCCGGTCGGGGCATCTCTACATCCTGCAAACACCGCTGTTCCGTGTCCGCAACAAAAAGGAAACCCGATACTGCTACAACGAGGAGGAGCGACAAAAGGCTATCGACAGATTGGGGCCCAATCCGGAGATCACCCGATTCAAAGGGCTCGGAGAGATCTCGGCCGACGAGTTCAAGGAGTTTATCGGAGAGGATATGCGACTGGACAAGGTCCGACTGACCAAAGAGGATCCCATCTCCGACCTGCTGGAGTTCTACATGGGTAAGAACAGCAGCGAACGGCAGGGATTCATCATCGGCAACCTGCGGGTCGAGGCCGATTATGTAGAAGATTTAATATAGGAAAGTAACAACCATCTATAATGAACGACAAAGAGCTGGATCGCAACGATCCGACCGATTCAAATATTGAGTACACCGACGATACGACACCGCCGGAGCAGTTCAGCGAGAAGACTCCTGCATTAGCCCACACGCACCACAAGTACGACCGGCTAACCAGCGAGCAATCCGACCGGAGAAAGCTGACCGGCATGTATAAGGACTGGTTTCTGGACTACGCTTCGTATGTCATTCTGGAGCGAGCCGTTCCGCACATCGAAGACGGGCTGAAACCGGTACAACGCCGCATCCTGCACGCCATGCGCCGGATGGACGACGGCCGCTACAACAAAGTGGCCAACATCATCGGATCGACCATGCAGTATCACCCGCACGGTGACGCCTCGATCGGAGACGCCTTGGTACAACTCGGACAAAAGGAGCTACTGATCGACTGTCAGGGAAACTGGGGAAACATCCTTACGGGGGACGGGGCTGCCGCACCGCGTTATATCGAGGCAAGGTTGTCGAAATTTGCGTTAGAGGTGGTCTTCAACCCGAAAACCACCGAATGGATGCTCTCCTACGACGGACGGAATCAGGAACCGGTTACGCTGCCGGTCAAATTCCCGTTGCTGCTGGCTCAGGGCGTAGAGGGCATCGCGGTCGGTCTGGCTTCGAAGATTCTGCCCCACAACTTCAACGAACTGATCGACGCAAGTATCGCTTGTCTGCGCGACGAACCGTTCGAGCTCTACCCCGACTTCCCTACCGGAGGTATGGCCGACGTCAGCCGCTACAACGACGGTTTGCGAGGCGGCAGCATCAGAGTGCGGGCCAAAATCAACAAGATTGACAAACGGACCCTATCCATCACCGAGATTCCGTTCGGTACGACGACCGAATCGATCAAGGATTCGATCATCCGGGCAAACGACAAAGGGAAAATCAAGATCAAAAAGGTCGACGACAACACGGCCGACAAGGTGGAGATCATCATCCACGTCAGCAACGACGAATCCTCCGACCGGACCATCGACGCCCTGTACGCATTCACGGATTGCGAAGTTTCGATTTCGCCGAACGCCTGCGTGATCATCGACGACAAGCCCCACTTTATCGGGATTCGCGAAATCTTGCGGCGCTGTACCCACCACACCAAGGAGCTGCTGAAGCGTGAGTTAGAGATCCGCATGGGAGAATTGGAACAGGACTGGCACCTCTCCTCGCTTGAAAAAATCTTCATCGAGAACAAGATCTATCAACTGATGGAGGAGTGCGACTCCCGGGAAGCAGCCTATCAAGCGGTCGAAGGCGGTTTGCAACCGTTCCGTCCGTTGTTACGCCGCGACATCACGCGCGAAGATGTCATCAAGCTGACCGAGCTGAAGATGATCCGCATCTCGCGCTACGACTCTTTCCGCGCCGATGAGCACATCAAAAACATCGAATCGGAGATCGAACAGGTGCGTCACAACTTGGCCCACTTGACTGATTATGCCATCGCCTACTTCGAACGTATCAAGGCTAAATATGGGCCGGGGCACGATCGGAAAACCGAACTGAGAACGTTCGACTCGATCGAAGCTACGAAAGTGGTGGTAGCCAACGCCAAACTGTATGTCAACCGTGCGGAAGGCTTCTTCGGCATCGGGGCCCAGATGAAAAAAGACGAATTCGTTTGCGACTGCTCCGACATCGACGACGTAATCGTTTTCACCAAAGAGGGTAAATACATCATTACCAAGGTTACGGACAAAGCCTTTTTTGCGAAAAACATCTATTATATAGGGGTTTTCAAGAAGAACGACGAACGGACCATCTACAACGTCCTCTACCGCGACGGCCGAAACGGCCCGATCATGATGAAACGGTGTGCGATCAAGAGCATTACCCGCGATCGCGAGTACGACATCACCCGCGGAACACCCCGCAGCGAAATTCTCTACATGAGCGTCAATTCGAACGGTGAGGCCGAAGTACTGAAGATCTACTTCAAGCCGAGGCCCCGTCTGAAAAAGCTCATTGTCGACCTGAATTTCGGCGACCTTGCCATCAAGGGAAGGCAGTCCCAAGGGAATCTGTTCTCGCGGTATGCCATTCACAAAATCGTACTCAAGGAGCGGGGAACCTCGACTCTCGGTGGCGTGAACGCATGGTACGACGATGAGATCCGGAAACTCAATACGGAAGGGCGCGGCTCATTGCTGGGAGAATTCGTGGGCGGAGACCGGTTGATCGTCTTCTCCTCGAAAGGAACCTACTATACGATCGGATTCGATCTGGGGCTCCATTTCGGAGAAGATACCATCCGCGTCGAGAAATACGACAGCCAACGAATCTACTCCGTTGTCTATTTCGACAACACACAAAACTACTACTACCTGAAACGTTTCACCGCCGAACCCAGCGACCGCATGCAAAGCTTTGTCGACGAGACTTCGGGGGACAAACTGATTGCCGTCAGTGAAGATCGCTATCCTCAACTCGCCGTCACCTACGGCGGAGCTCATGTCAACCGTCCGGAGGATCGGATCGATGTTGAGAACTTCATCGGAGTCAAAAGTCATCGGGCCAAAGGGAAGCGACTTTCTACTTTTGAGATTGCGCACATCGCTTTTGTCGAGCCTCTCGAGAAGGAGAGTCCCGAAGAAGCTGGAAGCGAGCCGGATGAAGATATGTCCGACCCGGAGAGCTCCACGCAGACAAACGCCACTACACCGAATAGCGACACGACCTCACCGAAAATGGGCTTTGTGACAGGCGACTCCGTAGCATTCGGTACCGACGACGAGGAGTCCGAATCGAAACAGATGGATCTTTTCGGACAGGATGACAAGAACGAATAATTGAACGAACACGAAAAAGAGAAGAGACAGACCATGATCATATTTTTAGTAGGCTACATGGGTTGCGGGAAAAGCTCCATCGGACGGGCACTGGCATCCCGCTTAAAAATGCGATTCTTGGATATGGACCCTCTGATCGAACAGCATTGCGGAAAGAGTATCCGGGAGATTTTTGCATCGGAGGGCGAAGAGGGCTTTCGTCTGCACGAGAAGGAGGTTTTAGCAGAAATCGTAGCGGAGCAACACGAATGTATCGTGGCAACCGGCGGAGGAGCCCCCTGTTTTTACGACAACATGGAGGTCATGAACCGGGCCGGTGTCACCGTCTACTTCCAGATGAGTCCGGAGAAACTTGCCGGACGACTCGAGCACGGCAAAGCCAAACGCCCGTTGTTGCAGGACAAAAGCCAAGAGGAACTGATCGATTTCATTCGCGCCAATGTCGAGAAGAGGGAAACCTATTATCTGCAGGCCAAACTAATCATTCAATGCGACGGAGTCTCCGATGAGTATATTGCCGATCACATTGCCCACTACATCCAACACATATCTAATCCATCGAATCTATGAGATTTTTTTTGACCGTATTGCTATCGTTGTTCGTCTTCACGGGGTGCTTTGACGACAACAGATCATTCACGTGGAAACAGGTACTTTTCTCTCGAATCGACACAATCTCAGGGAAAAATTATACAGAGGTTATCTATCCTCTTTTTACCGACGGACCGAACTACGATTCGGTTAATGCCCGAATCGACTTTCTGATTCGTAAACACATGTGCGGTGAAGATCCCCGCTTTGCCAATATGAAGATGCAAGAGGCCATTGATTCGCTCCTTGCGTGGAAAAACCGCGACTCCGTCCTCCGTCAGGTTCCATACGATACCCGTTTCCACTGCTATATAAAAGAGTGTGGCGAAGTGATCGCTTTCAGATGCACGATTTACAAAAAAACGGGAGACGACAACGGAACCATCAATACCTATGTCTATAACATAAACCGGGAAGGAATCCGCTTCCTGACCCAAGACGAAATCATCTCCGACACCTTGAGCCTTAAAAAGTTGAATCAAACTTACTTTTCCCGCTATCTGATCGACAAAGTGATCCCGGAAAAGGTTTTGTTTGTTCCGGTAGATGAATTACCTTTGCCCCAGAACATCAGCGTCGACAGTACGGGGGTATACATGCAATACAATCCCGACGAAGTGGCTCCACCAAATGTCGGAGCAATAGAGTATTACATTCCGTATGAAGAAGCGGAGCCCGCGCTCAAACGAATCGTTCGCAAATAGATACAAAAAAACTAACAATACAAAATTGCTACACATAAATCCTGATTGAGATGATTCTGTTTTTCAAAAAAGACAACACGATCTTTGCCGTAGAGACGACCGTACAGTTTTCGGAAGAGGAGCTTTCCCGTTTGCAATGGCTGCTGGGAGGTGCACACCGCATCGACGCGGAAAGTATCTCGGGCATATTTATCGGTCCACGTCGCGAAATGATCACCCCGTGGAGCACGAATGCCGTGGAGATCACCCAAAACATGGGCCTGAAAGGAATCAAACGAATCGAAGAGTTTGTCGAAACCGACAACGAAGATACTCCCTTCGATCCGATGTTGCGTAGAAAGTACCATACGATCGATCAGGATGTTTATACGATCAGCAAGAAGCCAGACCCGATTATCTATATCGATGACATGGCGGCCTACAACAAACAGGAAGGCCTCGCCCTCAGCGAAGACGAAATCGCCTATCTGGAAGAGCTGAGCCGTCGACTCGGCCGGAAGTTGACCGACAGCGAGGTATTCGGCTTTTCGCAGGTCAATTCGGAACACTGCCGCCACAAAATATTCAACGGAGAGTTTATCATCGATGGAGAGGAGAAAGAGTCAACGCTGTTCGGGTTGATCAAAAAGACCACAAAGGAGCATCCGGGACGCGTTCTATCGGCCTATAAAGACAACTGTGCCTTTATACAGGGGCCCGAGATCGAGCAGTTCGCACCGGCACGTCACGACACGTCGGACTACTTTGAGATCACCGATTTCGAAAGTGTTATTTCGGTCAAAGCCGAAACCCATAACTTTCCGACAACGGTCGAACCCTTCAACGGTGCGGCAACCGGTACGGGAGGTGAGATCCGTGACCGGATCGCCGGCGGTAAAGGCGCCTTCCCGATTGCAGGAACCGCCGTGTACATGACCGCCTATCCCCGTCTGGACGGTGGCCGTGAGTGGGAAAAACAGACCGAAGCCCGTGATTGGCTCTACCAAACGCCGGAGGATATTCTGATCAAGGCATCGAACGGTGCCTCCGATTTCGGCAACAAATTCGGACAACCGCTGATCTGCGGAAGTCTCCAGACCTTCGAGCACTTCGAAAACGGGAAGAAATACGGATTCGACAAGGTCATCATGCAGGCCGGAGGTGTCGGATACGGCCGCAAACAGGACAGCATCAAGGACGAACCCGAACCCGGCGACAAGGTTGTATTGTTGGGCGGCGACAACTACCGCATCGGAATGGGCGGTGGTGCCGTTTCGTCGGTTGCCACCGGAGAGTATGCCGGAGCCATCGAGCTCAATGCGGTACAACGGTCGAACCCCGAAATGCAGAAACGGGTCTACAACGCAATCCGCGCCGTCTCGGAAGAGTCTCGCAACCCGATCATCTCGATCCACGACCACGGAGCCGGAGGCCACCTCAACTGTCTGAGCGAGCTGGTCGAGGCAACCGGAGGACGGATCGACATGGAGTGTCTGCCGATCGGTGATCCTACACTCAGTGCCAAGGAAATCGTCGGTAACGAATCCCAAGAGCGTATGGGTCTGGTGATGGACAAAAAGGATATCGAGCAGTTGCGATTGATCTCGGAACGCGAACGGGCCCCGTTCTATGTTATCGGAGAGACGACCGGAGACATGCAATTCACCTTCGTCAACCACAAGACGAATGAAAAACCGATCGATCTGAAGCTCGAGGATATGTTCGGCAAGGCTCCGCGTACGATCATGAACGACCATACGGTACAGGAAACCTTTGCAGAACCCGAATATCAGGCCGGAAACCTGCTTAAATATCTGCAGAACGTGCTCCAACTCGAAGGTGTAGCCTGCAAGGATTGGTTGACCAACAAGGTGGACCGTTCGGTGACGGGCCGTATCGCCATGCAGCAAACGACCGGCAGCATTCAGTTGCCGCTGAACGACTGTGCCGTGGTGGCTCTCGATTTCCAAGGAAATCACGGAATCGCGACCTCCCTCGGACACGCTCCGGCTGCCGCACTGGCCGATGCTGCCAAAGGTTCGGTTCTGGCTATCACCGAAGCGCTGACCAACATCGTGTTTGCAGCAATCGACGGAGGGATCCACTCCGTATCGTTGAGTGCCAACTGGATGTGGCCCTGCAAGAACGAGGGAGAGGATGCCCGCCTGTATCGCGCCGTTGAAGCGGCAAGCGATTACGCACAGGCTCTCGGGATCAACATCCCGACCGGCAAGGACTCGCTTTCGATGACCCAGAAATACCGTGACGGCGAGTTGGTTTATGCTCCGGGAACGGTTATCATCACCGCTGCAGCCGAAGTCTCGGACATTCGGAAATCCGTATCCCCTGCACTGAAACATACCAAGAGCCAATTGGTCTATGTAGACATGAGCCGCTCGGCATTCAATCTCGGTGGCAGCAGCTTCGCACAAACGTTGGGCTTTGTCGGATCGAACGTTCCGACAGTCGAGTCTGCCGACTACTTTATCAAGGCATTCACCGCCGTACAAGAGCTGATCAACGCAGGAAAAGTTCTTGCGGGACACGATATTTCGGCCGGAGGTCTGATCACTACATTGCTGGAGATGACATTTGCCGACAACGTCAGTGGTATGGACCTGAGTTTCGCGGCTCTCGGCGAACCGGATACGATCAAGGTGCTGTTCAGCGAAAAACCGGCTTTGGTACTGCAAGTCGAAAACGGTATTCAGGTTTGTGAGGATCTGAAATTTGCAGGCGTCGACGCCTACGTGATCGGCGATGTGAACCAAGAGCGCCGTTTCAGCTTCACACACAACGGTCTCGACATGGAGCTGTTGATCGACGACCTGCGCGACACGTGGTTCAAGACTTCCTACCTGCTCGACCGCCGTCAGAGCGGTACGCAGAAAGCTTCGGAACGGTTTGCCAACTACAAGAAGCAGGAGCTCGTCTACTCCTTCCCCGAATCGTTTACAGGGAAACTGGCTCAATGGAATATAGAACCCAGTCGAAGAAAACCGACCGGAATCAAGGCGGCCATCATCCGCGAAAAGGGAATCAACGGCGACCGGGAGATGGCATGGTGCATGTATCTGGCCGGAATGGATGTCAAGGACGTACACATGACCGACCTGATCTCCGGACGTGAAACCCTCGAAGAGGTCAATATGATCGTCTTCCCGGGCGGATTCTCAAACTCCGACGTTCTGGGTTCCGCAAAAGGTTGGGCCGGAGCGTTCCTCTACAATCCGAAGGCCAAAGAGGCGCTCGACCGCTTCTTTGCACGTCCCGACACGCTTTCGTTAGGAGTCTGCAACGGTTGTCAGCTGATGATCGAACTGGGGCTCATCACTCCGGGCCACAAAGACAAACCCCGCATGCTGCACAACGACAGCCACAAGTTCGAATCGACCTTTGTCGGGGTCACCATCGAGCCGAACGATTCGGTCATGCTGAAAACGTTGGCAGGTAGCAAACTCGGCATCTGGATTGCACACGGAGAGGGTAAATTCTCTCTCCCATACGAAGAGAGCTGCTACAACATTCCGATGAAGTACCTCTATCCCGAATATCCGGCCAATCCGAACGGCAGCGACTACAACGCCGCAGCCCTCTGTTCGGTCGACGGGCGTCATCTGGCCATGATGCCCCACCTCGAACGGGCCATCCGTCCGTGGAACTGGCCCTACTATCCGGAAAATCGGACCGAAGACGAGGTTACACCGTGGATCGAGGCTTTCGTCAACGCCCGCAAATGGATCGAACGGAAAAAAGCGACAAGCCATGAATAATGCTCCGATAGGGGTTTTCGATTCGGGTCTGGGAGGGCTGACCGTATGGAGCGAGCTTTACCGGAAGATGCCCGAAGAGTCGTTGATCTACCTCGGCGATGGCAAGAACTGCCCCTACGGGGACCAACCGCGCGAAAAGGTGATCTCCTATGTCGACGATGCCGTACGGAGGCTGATCGACAAGGGTGTCAAGATGATCGTGATCGCCTGTAACGCTGCGACAGCCGTTGCCATCGACTATCTGCGAAAGACCTATCCCATTCCGTTTATCGGATTGGAACCGGCCGTAAAACCGGCAGCTCTTTCGTCGAAGAGTGGCGTGATCGGCATTCTGGCTACCAAGGCGACATTAGAGGGGCGGCTGTTTCGGGAGACTTCACAACGCTATGCCGACCGGGTCCGAATTCTGGCTCAAGTCGGAGAGGGATTCGTCGAGCTGGTCGAGGAGAATCGGGAACAGAGCCCTGAAGCGGAACAGATCGTCGGGAAACTGCTTCGTCCTATGCTCGAAGCGGGAGCCGACCGGATCGTTCTGGGATGTACGCACTACCCTTTTCTTGCAGGAGTCATGCGGCAAATCATCGCCGGCCGTAACGTAGAGCTGATCCAACCCGCCGAAGCCGTCGAACGGCAGACAGAAGCCATCATGCGGAAATTCGACCTCCGGGCCGAAAGCGGACATCTTCCTACCTATGAGTTCTGTACCTGCGCCGACGAGGCCTACCGCCAACGATTAATCGCTAAAAGCGAGACGGCCAAACAAATGATTTTTTAACTTTGTAACGGGGAGAGTAGTTTTACGTTCGAAGTATCCCCGACAGCAAACACGCAACATGGCAGCAAAGAAAAATACGGCAAAACAGCAGAAGGCCGAAGGAATAAGCGATATGAAGCGATGGATCTACGGATTATCGTTGCTGTTCTTCGCTCTGTTCCTCACCATATCGGTCATCTCCTTCTTTTTTTCGTGGAAAGATGATCAAAACATCACGTGGAGCCACATTTTCGGCGGAGGAGATCCCGTATTGGGAGAAGCTGAAACCTGGGACGGAAAGTTAGGATCCGTACTGGCACGCCTGCTGGTAGCCGACGGATTCGGACTCTTTGGGCTGTGTATTCCGGTCGTACTGATCATTCTGTCGTTGCGCATCATGCGGTTCCGCCCTACGTTGTTGCGCAAATCGGTCCGGCTGACGCTGATTCTGATGATCCTCGGCTCTCTGACGCTGGGGCTGCTCTTCAAGGACCGGTGGGAGGTCTTCGGCACCGGATTGGGCGGACGACACGGAATCGAAATATCGGAGTGGTTGGTCTCGATATTGGGGACTTTCGGCACCGGATTGCTGCTGCTGCTCTCGATCATATTGTATGCGATCTACATCAACCGGAATACAATCTCGCTGATTAACCGCGTTGGGAAAGGACTTGTGGACAACAGCAAAAAGGTTGGCGAAAAGGTCAGAGAAGCGGTATCCTCTACTGCAGCCGAGCTCATCGGCACCCATGACAAGTCGCATCCCGCCGCAAAAAGCGACAGCGTACAGAAATCGACCGACCACAAGGCCCAACCGCAACGACAACAGGATGAAGAGGATGAAGATCCATTTATCGTCCGAAACGGGTCGGAAGACGATCCTCCGCTCTATCCGGGTGAACTGATCGACGACAACGGATTTACGATCGTCGACCGATCACGAGTTCCGTCGTTCGAAGAGAAAGATACCCACGAACCTGTCCGAAAAGGAAAGGTTGAAGTGGACGATGCCGGTTTTGTCATTACGGATCTGAATGCACCGACACCTCCTCCCGATCCGGTCGAAGACGAAAACGGATTTGTCGTCCAATATGCCAATGGGGACGAACAGGATACGCCCTCGACGCAACCGATACCGAACGTTCAGCCGGAATACCGCACGACTTTCACGGCACCAACACCGACTCCGGCGCCGAAATCCACCGATGTACAGATTCCTCACTCCGAAAATGCCTTTGTAGCTTCCGTTCCGGAGAGCATGCAGATCGAAGAGCGGAGCGATCTGCAACTCGAACGACTGCCCGAAGACCAGAGTCTGAGCGACGACCAGATCGAAAGCACGCTGTATGACCCGACTTTGGAGCTTTCCACTTACCAACGACCTCCAATCGAACTTCTCGAAGACCACAGCGTCGAGGTGAGCGTTTCGAGCGAGGAGCTGGTCGAGAACCGGAACCGCATCAAGGAGACGCTCGAAAATTTCGGCATTAAAACGGTCAACATCAAAGCTACGGTAGGGCCCACTGTTACGCTATACGAGATCGTTCAGGCTCCGGGAGTCCGCATTTCGAAGATCAAGAATCTGGAAGATGACATAGCCCAAAGCCTTGCCGCATTGGGAATCCGAATCATAGCCCCGATCCCGGGAAAGGGAACGATCGGTATCGAGGTGCCCAACAAGGATAAAAAGATCGTCTCGATGTATTCGGTCATCAAATCGGCCAAGTTTCAAGAGTCGACATACGATATTCCTGTCGTTTTGGGAAAAACGATCCAGAACGAAACCTTCGTCATCGATTTGGCCAAAATGCCCCACCTGCTGGTTGCCGGAGCTACGGGACAAGGAAAATCGGTCGGACTGAACGCTATCATCACCTCTCTGCTCTACAAGAAGCATCCGGCCGAACTCAAGTTGGTTCTGATCGATCCCAAAAAGGTAGAACTGACCCTCTACTCGAAACTGGAACGCCACTTTTTGGCCAAAATGCCGGGCGAAGAGGAGGCGATCATCACCGATACGCACAAGGTTGTCTATACGCTCAATTCGCTCTGCACCGAGATGGATGAGCGCTACAACCTGTTGCGTGCAGCCGAGGTCCGCAAGATCACCGAATACAACGACAAGTTCGTTCACCGCAGGCTCAATCCCAACAAGGGACACCGTTACCTGCCCTATATCGTGGTGATTATCGACGAGTTTGCCGATCTGATCATGACGGCGGGACGCGAAATCGAGACCCCGATCGCCCGTCTTGCCCAGTTGGCCCGTGCCGTGGGAATCCATCTGGTTATCGCCACACAACGGCCCACGACCAACATCATTACCGGAGTCATCAAAGCCAACTTCCCGGCACGTATCGCATTCCGCGTCACCTCGATGGTCGACTCACGGACCATCATCGACCAACCCGGAGCCAACCAGCTGATCGGACGCGGCGATATGTTAATCTCGACCGGTAATGACCTGATCCGTGTTCAGTGTGCATTCGTCGACACGCCCGAAATCGAACGGATTACCGAATTCATCGCCAACCAACGAGGCTACACGGGAGCCTATGAGCTTCCAGAATATATTCCGGAAAACGGTGATTCATCGGGCGCTTCAGGAAGCAAATCGAGCGACATGTCGCAATTAGACAGCATGTTCGAAGAGGTGGCACAATTCGTCGTACAGAATCAAGTGGGATCGACCTCCTCCATCCAACGCCGTTTCTCGATCGGATATAACCGTGCGGGGCGAATCATGGACCAGTTGGAGATGGCCGGTATCGTCGGAAAGGCCGAAGGCAGCAAACCAAGAGAAGTTCTGATTCAAGACATGATGTCGTTGGAACACATACTCTCGTCGCTCGACAGGTGATAATAACACTCCTTAAATACGAATAGGCATTCCTTACTCGTTATCTTCATAAAACGATTGATCGGAAACATGAAACGCAAACTATACTATCTCACTGCGCTTGTACTTTGCCTGACGGCAGTGGGCCTGCAGGCACAGGATCGGGGAACTTCCCTCGTCGATGCCCTTGCAAAAAAGATGACCGGCTTCAAAAACTACCGGATCGAATTTACGGCCGACATGGAGAATGAATTTTCGGAGCTTCCCGGAAAGATCGTTGTAGGCGGATCCTGTTACCGGGTAGAGATCAATGATTATGAGGTATCCTGCGACGGAAAGAATCTCTATACCTACAACACGAATGAGGACGAGGTAACGATCGATAAGGCTGATCCGACCGACCCGTCGCCACTGACCAATCCGGCCCGATTCTTTCAATCGGGGCTGAAGGATTTTCAATGTATCTACAAAGGGACTGGAACCGTAAACGGAAAAAAAGTCGAACGGGTCGAGTTGATTCCTGCCAAACAGCAAGCCGGCGGTTGTCGATCGATTCTACTTGCATTGGATCAAAATGCGCTGCCCGTAGCTATCGAATATCGGACCGAGGGAGCCGCCCCGATCTCCATCGCCATACAGAAGGTTGTCCCGCTTACAGAGATCCCTTCCGATACGTTTATCTTCAACCGGAAAGCACACCCCGAGGTAGAAGTTATCGATTTCAGATAATCAACTCTTCCCGCTATCTACTAAAACTTACAAATATTCCAATTGCCACTCCAATTCCGAGGCAAGGGATTTTAGAGCCGCGTCGTCCGCCGATGCGTATGTAGCAACGGTTTTTTGTACTCGTTCCCGATAGGCCGGGAACGTTTTGGCTAACTTGATAAAAAGAGATGCGACTCCTCGCGCAAGGTTACCCTCCAACTCGCCCGAGCCTCGGGCAATCCGATCCGCCGCATTGAAAACAGCTTCGGTCCAATCCTTCTCGCTTTCCGGACGTACAACCGCCGCCGCAGTCAGCAAACCCGCATAACGCTTCATCGCAGCATCGGACTCCATCCACTCCATCGCGACAGGTCCGGCTACTGACGGCGCCACGTACCGAAACAGCGCATACACCGTCTGCTCTACCTGCTCTGAATAGACAAAATCCTCGGCCCACTGCCGCATCTGCTCGGCATCGACCTGTTGCGGATCATCGATCCACGCTGCCGCAAACTTCAACTCCCGGACCTGTTGCTTATAGAGCAGCTGCGCCAACGAGTGATTCGGAGCATAGGGCTTCGCAATATCGCGTATCGTCGGGAAAGAGACGCCATAATTGAGCGGATAATTCACTCCCCGCTGCTGCATCGCCTCGACCACTGCCCCGTTCATCTCTTTGCGCAAACGGCCCAGCAGACGGATCATCAACGCAGTATCGTCCATCGGCTCGCTACTTTATCGCCGAAACGGGCATCTGTACGATCACTCCGTATTGGTAGATGGGCATCCGTTCAACGGCAATTTCACGATTTCCGTCCGTCAACCGGCAATTCACCATATCGGCAATCCGGTAGTAAATCGAACCCTTGGCATTACTTTTCTGTCCTACCCACGGAGAGTTGGCTGTTTTTCCTTCGGGATTAAGCTCCAGCGTAATGGGACGGCCCGAAAGATCGGATGCGGGCAACAAGCCTCCGTTTTCCGAAAAACGGCATACGACCACCGTATTCTCGCCGGCCTGAGGAATGACACTAAACTCCTCAACGACACGTTGCCGATACTGCTTGCCCAAGAACAGTGACAGATACTCCTGTTCCAAACGGTCGATCTCGTCCAACGCCGCTTTTAAACCACCACCGAATACATTTTCACCTGCCTCTCCGGTCACCAGATCGATCCGGTGCCGACGCAACGAAAAGATCATCTCCGCAGCCTCCGAGGCCAACGTCTCGAGGCTCTTGTTCATGGTGCTTTGCTTGTCTACGGGAACCTGAAGAAAGGCCGTATCACACGTCACATAGGAAACGACATCAACCTTCTCCCCTTTGGGACCGGGTTTTAGCGGTTTCGCAGGAGCCAATCTCAAAGCGGGCATACCCTCCAAAGGTGGAGCCATCAGCCCTTCGGGAGTCGATACATAGAGTCCGGCCGGTCCTTTATCGGGATTGTCCAACGCATACACTTCTGAGGGGTCTGCCTCCTGACTGCTGGTTATCGTTGCCTGCTTAATCGTAAAGACACTCTTATCGGACAAGGGTGCCATAACGCCCAACAGTTTCTGGGCAAACCGGGCATAAGGGCCCACCTTCACACACTCCTTTTCGGCTTCGATCCGCACCTTCACCACCGTCTGGGGCAGAGCATAAGCCACCGAATTGGGATTTGACAGATTATCCGTTTTATAAGCTTTCACTTGCGCCGACACTCCCGTTGCTATACAAACCGAGAGCATCGAGGTAACGATCAGTTTTTTCATAATTCACTCCAGTTAATTTCAATCGTCAGCCACCTGACTCGAAACAAAGTTACACTATATTTCGGAACTTCCGATTACATTCTCAAATAAAAATCGCCGACAAGTTCTTTATAAGTAGCCGTACACTCGGACGATTGCTCTTCGATCAGCGTCAAGGTCTCCACACGCAGCCGCTCCGGTTTTGCCGCGAATTCCGACAAAACACGTCGGGGATTTTTCCCTTTGCGGGTAATGACATCGGTCCTTCGAACCGGAAACAGTCCACAACGTGCAGCCTCCATCACAAACTCCCGGTACGTCTCCACCGGCAGCACGACAGCAAACCGGCCGTTCTCCGTCAATAATTTTGCTACACCGCGCAACAGCTCACCGTAGGGCAATGAATCGGCATGTCGTGCCCGATTACGCCCCTCATCGACGGCCCGCACCGAGTCGACAAAATAGGGCGGATTCGAGACAATCCGTTCGTAGATTCCGGGAGCTGTCCGGCTACAAAATTCGGCAAACGAACAGGCATGCAGTTCGAGCCGTTCCCACCACGCAGAGCGACAGAAGTTATCCGCTGCATCCGCACTACTATCCGGATCGATCTCTACCGCATCGATCCGAGCCAACGGATTGCGCTGAGCCGCCATAAGGGCTATCAGTCCGGTGCCCGTTCCAATATCCAATATCCGCATTGCATGCACACCCGCATCGAACCAAGCTCCCAACAGGACACCGTCCGTTCCGACTTTCATCGCAGAGCGCCCTTGACGGACCTCAAACTGTTTAAACGCAAATGAATCGTTCGACATGACACTGCAGCTTTATCGCCCCTTTATGAACATCGAGGGGAAGAAAAACTTTTTCCTCCCCTCGCTATCTCCCTGTATAACTCTTACCCGCTATTTCAATATGTATTGCTCGACATTCACCATACCGACTTGACCGAGATAGACCGCCATATCGCCTTTGAATTCGATCTGATCCCGATAGATAGACGGGTTATCCTGCAAGTTGAGTTTATCGCGCATCGGACCTTCGGGCAACTCAACGGCAATCACCTTTTCCGCCTCGCTCGCCGTTCGCGTATCGGCAATCAGAATGTTTGTCTTGACATTGATCGTATCCGAGTAAACCGCATCCGTAGCCACATTCGACCCTTCAACCGCTCCGACAATATATCCTCTTACCCAGACTCCCTTTTCCAGCTCCCTCTGCTCCTTAAATCCAGTCACATTATAGGGATGCAGAGTGGTTCCCTCGCCATTGGGATGGAGCACCTCTATCGTATAACGCAGCGGCGTATAGGGATTGATCCATGTCCCGTCATCCGGAGTCTGTGCCGCACTTCCGTACCCATACAACGATGTAAAGACCGTTTCGGCCGTCTCACCGAATTTCATTCCGACGATCGCTTTATAGAAACCCGCAATATAACTCGTATCCGTTCCGTTTGTCGAAATCTTCAACGAATCGTACTTGGTTCCGATAGAGGAATCATAAATATTATATTTTCTTGCCGTATCGGCAATATTTGTATCGAAGATAAATCCATCGAGGAATCGTCCCACATAATAGACACATACCGTCGTATCATCCGAAACGGTCAATGTATCTTTTTTCCCTAATTCCAAGGTTTGCCGATACACGTTTTTAGCAATGGTATCATCGACCCGTTTTCCCCAATGGTTATAGGCAAACTGCTGAACTTGTTCCGTTTCATAGGCAACCGGATCAGCAACGATCTTTTTGAGTTCAAGATCCATAATAATCGCAACATCTCCTCCAACAGCAGAGGTTTGTCCCTGATAACCTCCAGAAAATGATGATCCATTAGTACCATAGGCCAAACTGGGAGGAATGTACGCCCGCACGACATCACCTTCATTCATGGTTGCCAATGCATCATACACCCCTTGTATCACTCCGACCGTATCCGTCTTACTGAATTTTACAAATTCCGGCACATAATGGGTATAATACTCAAACGACCCAAGCAAACGTGCCGTTGCACTGTCGCGGGTCACAAAAATATTTCCAGAATAGAGAGCCCGCCCCGTATAGTCCAACGACACCCAGTTCCCATCTACCGGTGGTTTGATCACACTACTCTCCGATGACGAACTGAGCTTCTTGACATACACTCCTGTAGGAAGACGTGTTGCTCCGTCACCATATAATTCCATCCACGTTTCGAATGCCAGTTTTCGTTTTCCTTCTATATCATCCTCGACCTTTTCAGCACAAGCCCCCAAAACGGATGCTACAATCAGAATTGCCAAGAAAAAGCGCAACTTTCCTCTCATTGTTTTACTACATTATTAATTTTAACAGACCACACCGTGGGTTCGTCCGGACCGATAGCCCCCACCGACACGCTTCCGTAGGCCAGATCGGAGGTCACGAACAACAGCAAGGAGTCATTCATCCGGTTTCCGACCAATCCCGACTCAACGCCTTTCAGCAGCGGTGTATACCCCAGCCTGACCCGACGCGGAGTCATGTCCCAATAGGCCGTATTGAGGTTTGTACTTCCGGCAGACAACCACTCTTGGACATTGGTATAATACAGTGTTCCCAACGGAGATCCGAACGTGTAGGCAGCAAAATTGAACGTCACCGAATCGCCATACTCGATGACCGGGTCATTTGCATACCCTTCGCGATCGGCATTGACGACATAACGATATACCCCACCTTCGACCGTATATCCACCCTCTTGTCGGGAGAGGTAACTCTCGAACGATTCACGTTGATCAATAAGAAAGTCTTCCTCCTTGCTGCAACCAGCAAGGACGAAGACCCAAACTCCTATGATTATCTTCAGTAAACGATTCACGTACGAAAAGCCGAAATAGGGAACAAATTTACAACTATTTTAATAAAAACAAAAGTACTCTCCCCTCCCCTCACTATTAGAACTTACGTACGGCAAAAATATTGTATGTTCGAACCGATTATTTTCACACATTCCGCATGCAGACTTTTTTGTTCTCTTCCGCATGATTTCCGGAATTTCCTTTCTATTTGTTTTCGGCAGCCAAGAAATACTTTTGCGCCTTCAACAGATTTCGGCTCTGAAGCACCATCGTTTTGGTTTCATTGATAATCGTCAGATAGAGGATACTGCTGCGCGTAGTCGAGGCTTTGGCCTTCACCCGTTTGATCTGACTCTTGATCGCTGCCGCCAACGTATCGAACAGCTCGTCCCGCATGCGCAGAATCTCATCCAGATCGGAAAAATTATTCGAACTCAACATCTTGTTGATCCGCGCGTAAATGGCACTCACCTGATCGTTAACCCGCTTGAGATCCTCCAACTGATCGACCCGGAACCCTTCGTGATTATTGTTGATGTGATCGAAACTCGGACGTGTAATATGAACCAACGCTTTGGCCACCTCGTCGAGATAATCCACGATCTGGACATAGTAATGTCCCGTCTCGACATAGTTCTCTTGCAGCTCGATCAGGGTCGGCAAGACCTCATGCTTGCGCTCGTGAGCCAATTGATAGAGCTCTTCCGACTCACGGACCATCTTCTTCAGCAACTTGCGATCCTCGTTGAACAATCCGAGCAACGTCTGGTTATAGATCGTCGTCACTTTGCTCATCGTCTCAGTCACCTCCCTGACACTTCTGCCGATGATCGATTTCTCGTCGGTAGCTTCCTGCTCGGCCTGTTTCTCTGCCTCTTTTTTCAGCTTACGATTGTGAACCACCGTACTCTGTATCATCAGGTAACCGCAAAGCAGTGTCAACGCTGCTACGGCAATCGCCTGTCCCCAATCCAATATCGCAGCTACGATAAAGGCGATCGTGAAGGCGATCAACGCTGTAAAGAACCACCCTGCAATTACGGTCAGCACACCGGTTATACGGTACACGGCGCTTTCGCGCCCCCAAGCCCGGTCGGACAGAGAACTACCCATGGCCACCATGAACGTTACGTAGGTCGTCGACAAGGGAAGCTGCAGCGATGTTGCAGCCGAGATCAGCAACGATGCCACCGTCAAATTGACCGTTGCCCGGATCAGGTCGAAAGACGCCTTGTCTTTGCTGCTATTGCGTGCCGGAACGAAACGGCTGGCGATGAAACGCTGAATACGCTCCGGCATATATTTCTCATAGTTTTTGTTGCAGTTGACGGCGGTCCGTACAATGGCTCGCGAAACGGAGGTCGATCCGAAACGCTCGATACCGGCATCCTGACGGGCCAGATTGATCTCGGTATCGGAAACCGTCTGGGCCTTTTTCGAGAACCAAAGGGTGATTACCATGATGGCACCCGAGACGAACAACACCGGAAGATTGGCTACGACCGGATGATTCAGTTCGCCCATCAACATATTGGGATCTCCCGAAACGTGAACAATCTTATAGGCATCGAAACCAGCGACAAACACCCCGATAAAGTTCACCAAGTCGTTTCCCGCGAAGGCCAGCGCGAGGGAGAATGTGCCTGCAAGAACGGTAATTTTCAATATATTGACCTTCAGCAGATAGAGGATAAACATGATCAGGCTCCAACCCACGAACAGGAAGATCAACAGGAGCAAGATATGGGTCTCCATCCAAGCCATCCACTCGGCCGGAATAACATTGGCGCTTTTCAAGCCTTTGAATACGGCAAAATAGGAGATCGCCGTCAGGGCAATTCCGCACCAAACCGAACCAAAGGTCTTCAACTTCTTCTTATAGCGGAACGAGAAGATCAACCGCGTAATATACATGACAACCGTACCGCAGACAAAGGCAATCACCACCGAAAGCAGAATACCACCGATAATCACCATCGCATTGCCCGTGTTGATCATATCGCTCATCGTCGCTTGAGAACCATCGGACAGCGTCGCCAACGAGCCACTCGAGATTTTGAATACGCAGATTCCGACCGCTGCACCCAACAATCCGAAGACAAGCGAAACGGTTGTGGAGGTTGGCATTCCGAGGGTATTGAAGATATCGAGCAGAATCACATTCGTGAACATCACGGCCAGAAACAGCAGCATGATTTCGGAGAATGTAAACATTTCGGGATGGAACACCCCGCTACGTGCGACCTCCATCATTCCGCTGGAGGTCAGTGCTCCGATAATAATTCCGACGGACGCCACCGTCATGATAACATAACGGGGGGCTACCTTCGAACCCAACGCCGAGTTCAAAAAGTTCACCGCATCGTTCGCGACGCCGACAATCAGGCTAAGAACAGCCAGCGCCAACATAATGATCACGATAATAAGGTACAAATCCATAATCGATTGTTATTTGGTTTCTAAATCACTTTTTAAAACAACCTTTTGTCAAGAACTATTTCGGTCCACATATCCTCAAACAAAGTGAGGGCAGACGGTTTCGGCTACAAAAATAGAAGAATTCAGCTATATTCCACGTCCGGCGATGAAAAAAATAACCGTTTTGTAACATCCCTTAATTTACAGTCGTTTCAGGGCAATCCGCACCAACTCCTCCACCGATACACCCGGAGACTCCTTGCAAATTCCACGCAATACCTTCTCGGCGGCCTGTCGGGCAAACCCCAACATCGTCAGAGCCGACACTGCCTCGGCAAAGGTCTCGTCAGCCGCATCGTTCCGCCATGCCGACACCGCCGCATCGGAAGCCACACCCCCGATCTTGTCCCGCAGTTCGACGATAATCTTCTGTGCGGTCTTCAACCCGAGCCCCTTTACAGTCTTCAACAGTTCGGCCTGTCCGGTCGACACCACCCGGCACACCTCCTCCGACGTGAAGGATGACAGAATCATCCGGGCCGTATTTCCCCCGACTCCGGACACGCCGATCAGCAGCCGGAATATATCGCGTTCCGCCCGATCATAAAATCCGTACAGTATCTGGGCATCCTCCCGAACGACAAAATGCGTATAGAGTTTCACCTCCGTCTGGGATCCGATCCGGGAAAAGGTCTGAATCGAAATATTCAGAAAGTACCCCACTCCACCCGCCTCAACGACAGCTGATGCCGGTGTCAACGACTCGACGCGTCCCGTTATATATTCATACATAAAATATCGCTGTTTGATTTTAATACAAAAATAGGCAAATGAAAAGAAATATTAATATATTTGCACAACAATCGGTCGGAAAAGCCTTTGCTGTCGGACCGGAAATTCCAATGAAAAACATTAAAAATACTTTTAGGTTAACTCACATGAAAAAAGTTTTATTTCCCCTGATGGCCGTCGTTGTCATGACTACCGGCTGTAACCAAAACAAAAATGCTTCCGGAAATGAAGCAGCCACTCCATCCGATTCGACGACGACCAGCTCTACCACCATCTCCGAAGGGATGATTGCCTACGTCAACATCGACACATTGGTCAGCAAATATAACTTTTACAAAGATCTTCAGGCCGAATACGAATCCAAAGCAAAAAAAGCCGATGATGAGCTGAATTCCAAAGGACGTAGCTTGCAGAACGACGTACAGGATTTTCAGAACAAAATCGACAAAGGGCTTGTGACTCGTTCTGAGGCTGCTACGATGCAGGAAAACCTCGAAAAGAAACAGCAGGATTTTCTCTCCCACCGCGATAAAGTGATGAGCGAACTGGCTGAAGAGGAACAGGTGATGCTGAACAAGATTCACTACAACATCACGGAATATCTCAAAAAATTCAATGAAGGGTATCGCTTCAAAGTTATTTTGAGCACGTCGGCCGGAGGCCCGATCTTGAACGCCGATCCCGAATTGGATATCACGAACATTGTTTTGGAAGGACTGAACAAAGAGTATGTTCCCGAAAAAGCTACAGCCGACTCCGACAAAGCCGAAGAAAAGAAATAGATAAAAAACTGAATCTAAACTTCACACTTGAAAACTCCGGAACATACGGGTTCCGGAGTTTTCTTTTTACCCGCATCAGGGCGCAACTCTGTCGGCCGGGTATTTTTAATTCTCCTTTTTTTTCCTTTACTTTGCAGATAGAACCACAACGAAAATGCGTCGTAAATTCACTTTATATCTGAAAGTGACGATCCGCCGGTTGAGCAATCCGGTGTTCTTTATGCTATTGGCTTTGTCGCTCATTCTCTGGTACGTCACCAAATTGAGCTACACCTACTCCACCGACATCAACATCCCCGTGCGTATCGACAGTACGCTCTTCTCGGTACGGTGCAATGTCGAAGGCGTCGGATACCAAATCCTGCTCCACAAGATCGCTCCCCGAAAAAACGGCGTCATCATCTCTTCGGATAACGTTGCGGTCATCCCCTCAGCAACCAAGGCCGGACTCTACGACATCTCTCCCTTCTCGTTACAAAACATCATTTCATCTCAAATAAGCGATCTGAAGATCCGCTCGGTCGATTCACCCATTGAGATCGAGATTTCCCGACAAAACAATGATTAAAATCGGTATAACCGGAGGTATCGGAAGCGGGAAAAGCACCATATGCAGGCTTTTCGCCGTATTGGGCGTCGCAGTGTACAACTCAGATTCGCGAGCCCGTAACCTGATGCAGTCCGATCCGGAAGTCATCTCGGCCATCCGCGCACTCTTTGGGGACAACGCCTACATCCATGGATCACTCAATCGACCCTATATCGCCCAGTTGGTTTTCCATCAACCGGACCTCAGGGAGCGACTCAACCATATAGTTCACCCCGCCGTAGCCAAAGATTTCGATCAGTGGGCCGAAAAGCAACTGGGACACTATGTGATCGAGGAAGCGGCGATCCTGTTCGAAAGTGGAGCCTACCGAAACATGGATGCCGTTGTAACGGTCAGTACGCCTGAAGCTCAACGGATCCAGCGCACGTGTCTGCGGGATCACACGGACGAGGCATCGGTCCGGCAGCGGATCGCCGCCCAGATGAGCGAAGAGGAACGGATCGCCCGGGCCGATTACGTCATTGTCTCCGATGACCGGACTCCCGTCATTCCACAGGTTTTGAAACTACACGCAATTTTCAACCGTTTATGAAGCTCCGAATCGGAAATAGTGAAGTATCGTTGCAACGTCCGGTGGTCATGACCATCATCAACGTTACACCCGACTCCTTCTACGCAAAAAGCAGGACTCGTTTTCCAGACGAGATCGTCGGCCGTGCCGAACAGGCAATTTCCGACGGGGCTGCCATTCTGGACATCGGAGGGTACTCCTCACGTCCGGGTGCAGACGATGTTTCTGCCGAAGAGGAGTTCCGCCGCGTCGCCGCCGCTTTAGAGCCCATCCGCCGGAAGTTTCCCAACATGCCAATCTCGATCGATACATTCCGCGCAGAGGTACTGGAACGGGTCTTGTCTCACTTCGGTCCCTGCATGGCCAACGACATCACGGCAGCCAGTGCAGATCCGCGAATAGCCGAAGTGGCCGCCCTGAATCACCTCCCCTTCGTCGCCATGCACATGCGAGGCACCCCGCAAAACATGCAGTCGTTAACCCAATACGATGATTTTCTCGGAGAAATCCGTCGGTACTTTTTCTCGAAAATCGATTTTCTCCGTCGATCAGGCGTCGAACAGATCATCCTCGATCCGGGTTTCGGCTTTTCGAAAACCGTGGAACAAAATTTTTTATTATTAAATCACCTGTCCGAAGTCTTTCAGGGAATGGGCTGTCCGATCCTCTCCGGCATATCAAGGAAATCCATGATATACAAAACCTTAGAAACAACCCCCGATCAAGCGCTCACCGGAACCATTGCACTCCATTGGGAGTGTCTGCGTCAGGGCAGCTCGATTCTCAGGGTTCACGACACCCGGGAAGCCGTACAGGTTATCCGACTTTACGAACAATTCGTATCTTCGCAAAAAAATGATCGATCATGATGATACAGGCAAAAAATATCCATAAAAGCTTTGGAACGCTCGAAGTGCTCAAAGGGATCGACCTCTCGATCGAACCCCACGAAGTGGTCTCGATCGTAGGCCCGAGCGGTGCGGGCAAAACGACCCTGCTTCAGATCATGGGAACCCTGAGCCGTCCGACCTCCGGAGAGATCGAGATCGACGGCATTGCGGTCGACCGCCTCTCCGATCGCGAACTCTCCCGGTTCAGAAACAGAAAGATCGGCTTTGTCTTCCAGTTCCACCACCTGTTGCCCGAATTCACCGCTTTCGAAAACGTCTGCATCCCGGGATACATCGCCCAAAGAGAGCGCAAGGAGGTTGAGAACCGGGCACAAGAGCTGTTGGTGATGCTCGGTATGGAGCACCGGTTGACCCACAAACCGGCCGAACTCTCCGGCGGCGAACAACAACGCGTAGCCATAGCTCGCGCCCTGATCAATTCACCCGCCGTACTGCTGGCTGACGAACCGTCCGGCAACCTCGACACGAAAAACAGGGAGGAGATCCATCAGCTCTTCTTCACGCTCCGCGACACGCTGGGGCAAACGGTCGTCATCGTAACGCACGACGAACAGTTGGCCGAGATGTCTGACCGGAAGATTCAGATGGTCGACGGAGTGATACATCCGTAAATATGGAACTATCCGAACTCAAAGAGTGGCTTGACGAGTTATACGACCGGTACGATTCGCCCGACTTCATCGAGAACGATCCGATCGCAATTCCCCACTCGTTTTCAAAACAGGAGGATATCGAGCTCAGCGGATTTCTGTCGGCCACGATCGCATGGGGCAACCGCAAAATGATCGTACGCAACGCATTCCGTCTGATGGAACGGATGGATCGGGCACCGTTCGATTTTACCTGCAACGCATCGGAGCAGGAGCTGAACCGACTGTGCGACTTCACCCATCGCACGTTCAACGGGGGTGACTGCATTGACTTCATTCGGGGGTTGCGATACATCTGCCGCAGCTACGGCTCTTTGGGCCGTTTTTTCGAGACGGAATACTCAGCGAACGGCGATCTCCGCTTAGTCTTTTCCCGATTCCGGACCCGATTCTTCGAGGCAGAACACCGCCCGCATGCCGAAAAGCACCTCTCCTCGATCGATCGCAGAGCTGCCTGCAAACGGCTCTGCATGTTTCTCAAATGGATGGTCCGCAACGATTCGCGCGGAGTCGATTTCGGCCTTTGGAAAAGGATTCCAGCCTCAGCCCTCTACCTCCCTTTAGACATACATACGGGGAATACGGCCCGAGCTTTGGGTCTGCTGCATCGCCGACAAAACGATTGGCGCGCCGTAGAAGAGGTTACGGAAGCCCTCCGACAACTGGACCCCCACGATCCGGTCAAATACGATTTCGCCCTTTTCGGAGCCGGAATCAACGGTCTGCTTCGGTAATTCGTTTCGTCACAGGCCTCACTTATCCGCACAATCTATCCATCGCCCATCTCGCGCTCGGCCCCGCGCACCCCGCATGCACAACTTCTCCTCAGACTTTCCGCCTTGTCAATCCAGTTTCAACGGTTTCGTGGCGTATGCAATCGCCGCCTCGATATTGATACCGCTCTCCCAAGGTCGGCACGGACACCCGCTTGGCACTCCGTCGACATAATACTCGACCCACGCCCCCGCGCTGTCCCGCAATGCCATCATCTTGTCGTACACCTCTCCTGCCAACGGATGGTCATATCGGGCCAGTGCATAGAGAAACATACCGTAATCATATCCGAGTATCCGATCTTGCGTCGAGATGCGTCCCGTACTCCGATAACGGTCGACCACCTGCTCAAGCAGATCTTGTTTCTCCTCATCGGTCAGAAGTTGGGCATCGATATAGATCGGGAAGAGGTTTGCCGACGGAATATTGAACCGTTCCACCGCAGGAAGTTCGATTCCGGCCGTGTCGCGCTTCATGCACGCCTCGCAAAAATAGAGCGATCCTTTGAAGTGGTAGGTTACGGGGAAATAATCGACATGCCCGGGGTAGAGACACACTCCCGGACGAGTCTCCGGATAAACAACCTTCTTCTCCCGTTCCGGATTGTTGATCCATAAACGGCCGTCCTGGAAGAAATTGTCACGGTAGCGCGATGAACACTCCGCAACATCCTGTTCCAAATCGCTCGTCTGTTCTTTGCTCCACAATCCCTGCTCCTTCACGAAATCCAACAACCGATTGCTTCCCTCGATGAACAGCAGCGTCGCTTCGGCCGACCCGTGATACATCACCTTACGCGGAACCACACCTCCTGCGATGTAGGTTTCGTCCCCATTAAAGGGCATCATGCCATCGATCAGATTCCGCTGCTGCGCTTGTGTTGCCCACTCCAACATGGGTAAAATCCTCTTTATGAAAGCTGCATCGCCGGTTTTACGATAATAGTCAAAGGCCTGTACGACAAGGTATCCGGTGATTTCGCTTTCGTCGTTCTCATGACGATGGGAAATACCGGAATATCCGATCGCCTGAGCATTCTTGATATATCCGAACTCCTGCCAGATGCCAAAATAGAATTCCAGAATCTTTCGGGCTTCAGCCTCATGCCCCATGGCCAGCAATCCACGAAATACACCATACTGATCGCGGACATAGGCCATATGATATACAATTCCTGCCAAAACACCGCCTTGCGTCCCTTGCTGGCTGCGGATCAGCACCCCTATATCGTCCACGGCCCGGTTAAACTCCTGCAGACGGTCTCCTGCAAACCGATCCACCCGAAATGCGGTCTGCTCGGAGGAGTAGCATTTCCACTCCTTTTCACAGGTTTCGAGCTGTTCGTCATAAGACATCTCCATGACCGCCGCGACATGTCGCTTCAATTCCGAGACCGACGGCCCCACTACGACATACAGAGCACCCTCGCCGGAACGCACCTCGAGAATCAACTGCTTGGGATCGTTCGGATCAGACTCGAGAGACATTGCACCCGTCGTTATAATTTGATATTCGTACCCTTTCGGAGCCTTGTAATTGCTATAAAAGGGGACACCGGACGCTATGGAGACCCGGTACCCCGAGGTCACCCGACCGTACCGTTTTGTCAAACGCCCATCAGCCTTGACCGTTACATCCTGCGCATAGGGGGCATAGCGATCCTCCGTACACACACCGACCCGAAACCGCACCGGGAACGACGTTTCGACATGCCGCACGAAACTACACCCTTCGTTCGAGATAAAATCGGTCAATTCGGCCTCATCACCGGAGCTCGTAATGACCCTGTGCTTCCACACGGCCGTCTCGGGAATCCGCGAAGACTCAATCCGATAGCTGCTATCGATCGCCTGTATGCCCAACATGGAGGGCGACGAATAGGGTGGCCCGAAAATCTGCAACACATCGACCCCTCTCCCGTAGACACACAACGCTCCGTTGCCCAACGCATGGACGCCTTGCTCTCGGTGGTTTTCACCCCCAGCCATACTCCGAACGGGACAGCAGGCTAGCAACAGAGCTACAATCCAGACAACTATTTTAAGTTTTTTCATAACCGTAATCGTTTCTCCATTCATTTCTTCTATTCTACTCCTAATCAGCTTACTCGCTGAAAATATATGATTCGCTACACGAATTTCTGAAGCGTTTGTCTGACTTCCCGTTTGATTGTCTCGAAATCCAGAGTCATCAGCTGCCTCGACCGAACCACAAGCCGACCGTCGATCCACACCGTATCCACATCGGATGCTCGACCGCAATAGACCAGATTACCGATCAGATCGTAATCCGGCGTATAATGAGGCTGATCCAGATCGACCAGAATCAGATCGGCCAAGGCCCCTTCAGCAACAATACCCAATTCACCGGCATGTCCGATCGCCTTAGCCGCATCGACCGTCGCCATTCGGAACACAGCTTCTGCAGGGAGCGCCCGCGGATCCCCCGTCGCCACTTTCTGCAACAAGGCTCCGGTCCGCATCTCGTCCCACATGTCCAGATCGTTATTCGAGCTCGGACCATCGGTTCCGATACAGACATTAATGTCCTTTTCCAACATACGGCTTATCGGAGCTACTCCACTGGCCAACTTCATGTTGCTTTGCGGATTATAGACCACCGTAACTTGATCGTTCCGAAGGATCTCTATCTCCTCGTCGGTCGGATAGACACAATGTGCCGCAAGCGTCGGATATTCGAACACCCCCAGCTCCTGCATCAAACGAATCGGAGTCTGGCCATAACGCTCCCGCACGGTTTCGACCTCGGAGGCTGTTTCGCTCAGATGGATATGCACACCTACACCATACTTCCGACACAGCGAAAGCGAGTCGCGAATCTGCTCCGGACGGCACGTGTATGGCGCATGAGGAGCAACCCAAACCGCAATCCGTCCTGCCGCAGCACCATGATAACGTTCGATCATCCGCCCCACCTGATCGAGGTATCCTTCGAAAACCGACTCGGTAAACGCCGGACAGGCGACCATCCGAACTCCGCTCTGAATTGCCTGCTCGATAATCTGATCGGTATGCCAATACATGTCGGCAAAAGTCGTTGTTCCGCCCAACACCATTTCGGCCACTCCCAAAGCGGCTCCTCGACGGACATCCTCCGGAGTGAGTTTGGCCTCGAAAGGCCAGATCTTTTCCGTCAGCCACGACTGAAGCTCCATATCGTTGGCATATCCCCGCATGAGAGTCATCGCCACATGGTTATGCAGGTTGATCAGTCCGGGCAACAACAGCATTCCCCGGGCATCCACTACCTTTAATTCCGCTCCATGCTCCTGCTCGAATCGGGCTATCGCATTGGGGTCGTCGCCGACAAACGCAATCCGGTTCCCGACGATTCCGACTGCTCCATTTTTATAATCGATCGCCTCCCCTTTCTGTTCGGTCAACGAAAAGACCCGACAATTTTTAATCAGCTGACTCTCCATATTACTTCTGCTATCACGGCTCCGAAAAACCGATCGTTCTAAAACAAAGGTAACAAAACTTTCGGGCAGAACAAACCCATTTTCCCTCCCCCACATCTGTTTCCCTGACTCCTTTCGGATATTTCGGAAAAACTTTTTTCCCTCACCTTAACGAGATTTTATCCGGTTCTTCCGGTTCTGCACTCTTTCGCTTCAACCGTCCGTAAGCATATCTACCACACACGTCTCCGACCTATCGAGATGCGGATGTGCATCTCTTCCGTGCAAAAAAGTGGGCGATGATCGAAAAATCACCGCCCACTTCATTAACTCCCTATCCCGTAATTCTCCTACTGCATACGGAAATTGTACGTAATCGTTCCCTTTTGCGACAGGGGTGCGTCTTCATCCACGTTGAACCGCGCCTGCATGGCTGCCCGCTTTGCCGAAGCCACCAACGAACTGTTTCCCGTCGTCGATCCCTGAGACCGATAATCGGCCTTCGTAACACGTCCCTGCTGGTCAACATAGATTTCGATCACCACTTTACCCTGATCTCGGGCACTATAATCGGGTGTCGGCAATGCCCCTACCAGAGAACGTCCCGCCAGACTCGCCGAGTTTCCGCCTGTTCCGGTGCCTGTACCTTCATGAGACCCTTCCGGAGATCCGGCAAGGTTACCCTGATTTCCATTGCCCGTACCGGTCCCTTCACTGGTCGACGTACTGTTCGCCGTCCGACCCGGAAACAATGCCCTCCGGTTCACCTCCCGGGGCTTCTCTACCGGTTTCTGTTCCGGCTTCGGCGTCGTCTTCTCCGACTCTACCTTTTGCTGAGGCTTCTTCTCCTCCTTTTTCTTCTCCTTGACCTCGACATCCGTCTCCTCGAAGTCCTGCGTCAACTGCTCCTCATCCACCTGCTCCCGCTCCGCCGGACGCTGTTGCTGCACCTCTTCCGCAATCTGATCATTCATCGCAGGATCGATACCCGGAGCAGCCTCCTCGATGTTGCCGAAATCCACCAACAATCCCTCTCCCTCATCCGACGGCGGAGTGATCGTGAACTTCACCAACAGCAACAACAGAAGCACTACCACCGCATAAACAACCGTCGCGGCAGTTCCCACCATACGCTGTTGCGTTCGGTCCTCAGTTTGAAACTCGATCATCGTACTATTCCGGCGCAGTGGCCAGTGTCAATTTTATCTTGTTCTTTATTGCAATCTTCATCACCTTGACGACCTCCTCGATTGGCACGCTCTTGTCGCAATGAAGCGAAGCCGAAGGGATTTCGGCATCCTTCACCGCAGCGACCAACGCCTCCTCCAAACGGTCGAAAGGTACCGGTTCCGTTCCGACGTAATAGTTCAGATCGGCCGTAATCGACACCGTAGCTACCGGCTTGTCTTTCAACTGATTGGTAGCCTTCGGCAGCGTCAGTTTTACGGCATTGGGATTGATCAACGTGGTAGAGAGCATCATAAAAAGCAACAGCAAGAAGATCAGGTCCGTCATCGACGACGAACTGAACCCCACTTCCACTTTCGACCCTCGTTTGATAGCCATAATTAATTATGTTTTAATCTTTTATTCCCGTTTTCGACTCTACTGTTCGATCGGTTGATTCAAAATATCCATAAAGGCGATCGAGTTGGCCTCCATCTGGAATACCAGTTTTTCGATGCGAGCCACCAAGTAGTTGTATCCGAAATAGGCAGGGACACCCACCGTCAAACCGGCTACCGTCGTCACCATGGCCACATACATACCACTCGAGAGCACCGTCATATCGACCGTACCTCCAGCCTGCGACATATTCATGAAGGCCTGCACCATACCGACAACCGTACCCAAGAATCCGATCATCGGGGCTCCACCCGCTATTGTTGCCAGAATCGGCAAACCGGTTTCGAGTTTCGACACTTCGAGGTTCGCCACATTTTCGATCGAGTTGTTCACATCGTTCAGCGGGCGACCGATCCGTTCGATACCCTTTTCGACCATACGGGCAATCGGGGTATTGGAGCTCCGACACAATTGAACCGCTGCAGCGATCTTGCCATCGAAAATCAGCTCACGGATTCTGTTCATGAAGTTGGGATCGACAGCCGAAGCCTTACGAATCGCCCAGAAGCGTTCGAAAAAGATAAAGACAGCCACACCGCCGAGAATCAGCAGCGGCCACATCAGAAAACCTCCGGCCAGAAAAAGCTCTCCGAAACTCATCGTTTCGGCTACCGGTTCCACGGCCAGAGTCGCCGTTGCCGGTTCACTTGCTTGCAACAAAAACATCATATCTTTTCAATTAGTTTTTTAATTTTCAGTTCTCCGAACCGATATTTTGTCGATTCACAAAAGTACGTTTTATTATGAATCCGGCAAACAATCGTTGCAGGATTTTTTCGAAACTACCGAACATCTACCCATTCTCCGTTTTCTCTTTCGCGATCTCCTTGATCCGGTTCTGCAACCGGCGCAATCCGCAACGTGCAAGAGGCGTCTGTCCAAACAGCCGATCGAAATCGGCATCGGTCAGGGCGAGCCACGATGCGGCATCCATCCGTTCAAGCTCGGGAATCGGCCGAAAGAGCTCATGATCGAGAACCGGAGCCTTACGGTTGTAGGGACACACCTGCTGACATACGTCGCAACCGAAAACCCATCCATGCAGATCCCCTTCCGTTTTTCCGTCCTGTTCCCGTTCGATCGTCCTGCGGGCAATACACTTTCCGGCGTCGATCTTCCGGTCGGGCAGAATCGCTTTGGCCGGACAAGCCTCCACACACCTCCGGCAATTTCCGCACCCATCCGGCTGTTTCGTATTATCGGGATCGAGTCCAACCGTCGTAACGATCTCCCCCAACAGCAAAAATGAGCCCAAACGCGGATGAATCAGCAACGAGTGGCGACCGATCCATCCCAAACCCGCCTCTACGGCCCACGATTTCTCCGATATGGGAGCCGTATCGGTAAAAACGCGCCCAGCCGCCTCGGGTTCCAGCTCTTTCAGGTAGTCGAGCAGTCGGAAAAGTTGCTGTTTAATCGTAATATGATAATCTACCGAATGGGCATAAGCGGCAATACGCGACGCGACCTCACCCGAAGCATGTGGGCGATGATAGCTGACCCCACAGACGATAACCGACCGGGCCTGTTCGTACAACAACGTCGGATCGAACCGTTTTTCGGCATTTCTATGCAGATACTCCAACCCGCCGTCATATCCCGCATCGAGCCACTTTTGAAACGCTTCGTAGTGTTCGGACATCGGATGACATGCGGCAATCCCACACAGATCGAATCCCAATTCATAGGCTCGACAACGTATTTTCTCGGAAAGCGACATGTAGTTAGACGAAACTCATCGATTGGTTATTGTTCCACAAAAATATAATTTCTCATTAAAAAAAATTATCTTTGTCTGGTGGAAGAGGTGTACTCTGCCAATCAATCTATCCGATCATGTTCAATACACTGCTGGAATTTTACAGACACAGCATCCACGCATATAGCTCCAATACCTGCTCCTCGCTGTATGGGGGCGAATCGCTTACCTACCGGGAATTTTCCGAACGAGTCGAATCCCTGATCAAAACATTTACCGAAGCCGGTCTCGAGAGTGGAGACAAGGTGGCTCTATTGAGCAGCAACATGCCCAACTGGGGGGTCACCTATTTCGCCGTCACCATATCGGGACTGGTGATCGTTCCGATCCTTCCAGAGTTTTCGGGTACGGAGATCGATCGAATCATCCTCCACTCCGAAGCCAAAGCGTTGGTCGCCTCCGACAAGCTGTACACCAAAGTATCGAAGGAGGTACTTGCCCGACTTACGTTGGTCATCCGTTCGAAAAACTTGGGGGTCATCGCCCAGCACAAACAGGAAAACAGTCAAAGAAGCGTCCTGCCCGATCCGAAAAAGGAGGATCTTGCAGCGATCATCTACACCTCGGGAACCACATCGAGACCCAAGGGCGTCATGCTCTCGCATGGAAATCTGTGCAGCGAACTGCACATGGTAAGTCTTCTGCAACCGGTCTATCCGAATGATGTTTTTCTCTCGATTCTCCCACTTTCCCACACCTACGAGTGCTCATTGGGCATGCTACTGCCCTTCATGTGGGGAGCGTCGGTTGTCTATATAGACAAGGCTCCGACTCCAGCCGTGCTGATTCCGGTTTTGAAAGCCGTCCGCCCGACGGTCATGCTGAGCGTTCCGCTGATTATCGAAAAGATATACCGCAACAAGATTCTACCCCAGCTCTCATCGAACTTCATATTCAAACGACTCTACAAAAAGGAGTGGGGGCGCAAATGGCTACACCGCGTAGCTGGGAAAAAACTGATGAAGCTCTTCGGAGGACGGATCCGATTCTTCGGCATCGGAGGCGCGAAACTCGATCCGGACGTGGAACAGTTCCTCTATGAAGCGCGGTTCCCGTATGCCATCGGCTACGGGCTGACGGAAACCGCCCCGGTACTCGCCGGAGTCAACCCCACGATGGTCCGACACCAATCCACCGGTCCTATGCTGCAGGGCATAGAGGCTCGGCTCGACAACATAAATCCCAAATCCGGAGAGGGCGAAATCGTAGTCAAAGGGCCCAACGTCATGATGGGATACTACAAAGATCCGGATGCCACGGCCGACTCCTTCACCGCTGACGGCTGGTTCCGGACCAAAGACCTCGGCATTTTCGATGAAGACGGATACCTGTATATCAAAGGCCGGCTTTCAAACATGATTCTCGGTCCGAGCGGAGAAAACATCTACCCCGAGGAGATCGAAAACGTGATCAACAGCCACGCGTTAGTGAGCGATTCTCTGGTACAGGAGAACAGCATGGGCAAACTGGTCGCCATCGTCTATTTCAACAAGGAGGAGCTCGAGCGAAAATACCACACCATGAAGGAGGAGTTGGGTAACCGCATGGACCATGTCAAAAAGGAGCTGATCCACTATGTCAACTCCAAGGTCAACCGCTTCTCTCGGATTTCGGAGGTAATCGAAAAAACGAACGAATTCGAAAAAACTCCCACCTACAAGATCAAACGATTTCTCTACAATAAGAAACAAAACAGCAACAAAGAGTCGCATTCTATTTCCAGCTCAGGAAAACGAAGAAAAAGAAGGAAGAAAAAGGAGACGACACAGATTTAGTGAAATATTTGGGATAAAGCAGACTTTAGACGATGGACAATACGAACGAAGCGGAACGATACCGGCGGAATCTGTTGGTCGAAGGATTCTCCGAAGAGCAACAACAACGGCTTGCGGAGAGTCGAATAACGGTAGTCGGAGCGGGAGGATTGGGCTCTGCAGCATTGAACTACCTCGTTGCCGCCGGCGTAGGATTCATCCGAATCATCGAGAACGACTTCGTTTCGCTCAGCAACCTGCAACGCCAAATTCTCTATACGACTGACGATCTGGGACAAGCCAAAGTCTCGGCCGCAACCGATCGGCTGTCGAGAATCAATCCGCAGTGTCAGATCGATGCCGTCACCGACCGGCTCGATACCCACAACGCAGAAACTTTACTGTCCGGAAGCCAACTTGTCGTCGACTGTACGGACAACTACGCGACCCGATACGTTATCGACGACTTCTGCTCGGACTGCCGAATTCCGATGATCTATGGCACTGCCGAACAGATCGGCGGACAGGTGTCGGTTTTCAATACGGGCCGTGCCGGCAGCTACCGCGATCTCTATCCGACAGTCCCCGCCCAGAAAAGCGAAGTCGGCGTACTGCCTCCGATGGTCGGGATCGTCGGTTCGTTTCAGGCTCTCGAAGCGATAAAGCTGCTCACCGGCATCGGGAGCGGGCTGGACGGCCGGCTGCTTTCGATCGACGGTCGGACCCTGCAAATCACCCTGTTTGAAATTTAAAAGCCATGTTCGATCTTGCCCGACAGCGCAGCAGCGCCAACGAACAGCTCCGCATCTCAGACCTGATGCAGCTTACTCCACGTGGAGAACGCCTCCTCGAGATCGGAGCAAGAGACTGCTACATTACCCGGAAGCTGACTGCGCTCTATCCACACATCACCGCCCTCGACCTCACCCGGCCCGAAATCGATGAGCAGGGCATCACTCCGGTACAGGGAGACGTAACGGCACTCGATTTTACCGACGGAGCATTCGACACCGTTTTCTGCACGGAAGTTCTGGAACACATTCCCCCACAGAAACTCGAACAAGCCTGTCGGGAGATCGAACGAGTCACCTCGCGCTATGCTGTCATCGGAGTTCCCTACCGGCAAGATCTTCGTGCCAACCGTACGCGTTGTGCACATTGCGGGAAAGTCAACCCCACGACCGGACACCTCAACCGTTTTGACCGGAAAACCCTTATCGCGCTGTTTCCCGACATGGAGGTCTGCGCCCTAAGGCTTGTAGGCAAAGGTCAGGCCGTCACCAACCCCCTTTCGGTATGGATCTATCGGATGTGTGGCTATCCATACGGAAGCTACGATCAGGAGGAGGGGTGCATTCACTGCGGAGCGAAACTGATTCGCCCTTCGATCAACCGAGTTGAGTGGGCCGCCTGCTTTATCGCACGTGCGCTGAATCAGATTCAATATAAATTATACGGTGTTCGAAAACCGATCTGGATACACATCCTTTTCAAGAAAAAGCAAAAGAAATAAGAAACGGGAAGGTATTCTTCCCGTTTCTTATTTCTTGGTCTGTATTTCTCTCTTCACGCTCCGTTTTGTCCTTTGCCCAAGAACCGAATATTCCGGACTGCAACACAAGCTCTTTCTAATCAGACGAGAAAGCTATCCCGATACGCAAACCGTCTCCGGCTCCTCCCCCAATCCGGTCCATTCAATCATCATCTCGCCCCCAGAAACTTACATGAATCCCTGAACAAGATCCGTTCTGCCGCTCGGTCCTGTTCGTGTAACTTCTCCTTAAATCGGAACCCAATCCGAAAATCCGAACCTCGTTCCAATCTTTTCCCCGGCAAAAAGGACGCGTACGAAGCGTTCTCTCTACTCCACCTTTAGGCCGATCTGCTTTTGCAAATACGCCTTGATCCCGTGTTCCATTGAGTGCCGGTGGTAGCCAACAATATGCTCAGCCCAATCGTTATCGGTCTGCTCTCCGGCCCGACTCCGATTAAAGTCCTGTACCTCCTGATCATAAGCTCTCAACTGCGGTTCCATCTCCTGATCGGACGAATAGCGATCCGCATGCACTACGACCGGCAACGGAAGTTTCGGCTTCAAATCGGGCATTTCACGAGGATAACCGATCGTCAATCCGCAAACGATAGAGACACCCTCGGGCAATCCGAGAATTTCGGAGACCTTCACCGGATCTGCAGTCCGGATATATCCCACGCAACAGCAGCCCAAACCCATCGACTCGGCCGCCGTCAGTGCACTCATCATCGCCAAAGAAGCATCAATAACCCCCACCGTGTAGCCGTCGATCGTCGACTCGAAAGCAGGTGATTCGACACCCTTCTGCCGTGCGGCAACCCGCAACTTGTGAAAGTCCAGGCAGAACACCATAAACACGGCCGACGTCTTTATCTGTTTTTGTCCGGTAATTTCATACAGCTGCTCCTTCACCGACTGGTCGGAAACCTCAATGACGGAGAACTGTTGCCCGTTATAACTGGTCGGCGTATTACGAATTGCCTGATGAATAAACTCCATCTTTTCGGGCTCGATCTGCTGACGTTCGTAACGACGAATCGACCGACGCTCCAACAATGTCTCTTTCACACTTTTCATGACTTCTCGTTTTTTAATCCACACGACACCGACCCGCAAGTCGGATGCCAATCATTTCCATATTTTCCTACGAATTTTGCAAGATACATCTTTTTCCCGAATTCATACTTTTCAATCCGTAGAAGATCGCGAGAAACGGGGAACATATGCCGCGTTTCCGTCCCCAATGCTTTTTTCGCTCTTTAAGAGCGAAAGGGGGGAGGAAGCAACTTTTTCCAAGTTGTTTCCTCCCCCCCTTACGGTTCGCCGGATCACGTCGTCAAACAGCCGGTCCGGAGGCTCAACTATTTCTTTTCATTCATATGTTGCCAAGCCAGTGCCGAAGCACCCAACACAGCAGCATTCTTTCCGTCGATTCCCGAAGGCAACAGTTTCACCTTGTTCCGGAAGATCGGCATCATGTGCATCTCCATATATTTCTTGGTCGGTTCGAAAATGTATTTTCCGGCTTTGGCCAGACCTCCGAAGAGGAAGATGGCCTCGGGACTGGTAATCGAAACCGCATCAGCCAGAGCACGACCGAGCAACATTCCGGTATATTCGTATGCCTCGATAGCCAAAGGATCCCCGTTCAGAGCGGCTTTCGTAATCATCTCGGCCGTCAGATCGTTATACGTAATATGACGGAATTCACTGTCGGCGATGCTGTCCGCCATCAGTTTGAAGATCGTACGTTTGATTCCCGTTGCCGAAACGTAAGTTTCGAGACAGCCCTTACGACCACAGCCGCACACACGCCCCGTATGGCTCACCGTCACGTGGCCCAACTCTCCGGCAAAACCGTCGTGTCCGTAAATCAGCTGACCATTGGCCACGAATCCGCTGCCGAGCCCAGTTCCCAAGGTAACGACCAAGAAATCTTTCATACCCTTGGCCCCGCCATACACCATTTCACCCACAGCGGCGGCATTTGCATCGTTGGTAACAATTACCGGCAGTGTCGGGAAGAAACGTCCCATCTTTTCAACCAGATTAATGGTTCCTTTCCACGGCAAATTCGGCGCGAATTCGATCGTCCCTTTATAATAGTTTCCGTTCGGTGCACCGATACCTACACCGATCAGTTCGAACTCTTGGTTCGACGTTTTCAACAAATTCTGGATTCCGATATAAAGTTCCTCAATATAAAGATCCGCATCCGGAAAATTACGGGTAGGGAAAACTCCTTCACACAAGATGTTACCTTGTTCATCTACCAAACCATAGGCTGAATTGGTTCCTCCGATATCGATACCGACCGCTACTTTTTTCATATCGTTCAATCTGTTTTAAAATGATTAATCTACTCGATTTTTAAATTGTTTTCAAATATACGAAAATTTTTCCGTCACCCAATATACGCTCCGATAAAATTACTTTCTATAATTCAAATTTAGGCTAAAACTAAAACACACAACAGATCCTCATTCGTTCTCCTGTCATTGACACCGTCCTACTCAGAAAGTCGAAGGTCTATCCCGTCTCTTTATCTTTTAAATCACACATAGAAACAGAATTGTAATCCAAGCCGTTGAATGAATAACGCTTTTTTGTTACCTTTGTGACTTCCGTTATCGGGATCGGATTTTACTTTCAATGGGGTTCGATCCCCCACAAATTTCGGTAAATAAAAAATATTCGACATGTACTCTTTTCGCGAATTAACCGACATCATTGAGAACGAAATCAAACACCTGAAATACCCCAAGGAGCCCCATCTGCTGTACGAACCGATCGCCTACTCGCTCGAGGAGGGAGGGAAACGGATCCGTCCGGTATCGTTGCTGATGGCATGCAACCTCTTTTCCGAAGGGATCGAACAGGCCAAACCGGCCGCATTGGCCATCGAGGTGTTCCACAACTTTACGCTGCTCCACGACGACATCATGGATCGCTCCGATCTGCGGCGCGGTAAGCCTGCCGTACATACCCGTTGGAACGATAATGTAGCCATCCTTTCGGGCGATGCGATGATGATCTACGCCTACCGCCTGCTCTGTTCGTGCGAAACGCAGATCCAGCCCCAACTGCTCGACATCTTCAACGAAACCGCAATCGGAGTCTGTGAAGGCCAACAGTTCGATATGGATTTCGAAACACGCGACGAGGTATCGGTCGACGAATACCTCAACATGATCCGCCTGAAGACCTCCGTTCTGTTGGCCGGAGCGCTGAAAATAGGAGCCGTTTGCGGAGGCGCACAAGAGTGGCAGGCCGAACTGCTGTACAAATTCGGAATCGAAGTCGGGCTTGCTTTCCAGCTGCAAGACGATCTGTTCGACACGTACGGCGATGCCTCGGTCTTCGGGAAGCCGATCGGCGGTGATATTCTTGCCGGCAAGAAGACCTACCTGCTGACTTCCGCTCTGAAAGCCGCAGACGAACCGACGCGTAACGAGATTCTGGCCCTTATCCACGACAAACAGATCGACGCAGCGACAAAAATCGACTCCGTCCGAAGCATATACGATCGGCTCGGCATCCGTCAGACGACCGAGAAAGCGATCTCCGGGTATTTCCGTGAGGCAGAACTGATCCTGCACCACCTGAATCTTCCCGAGGAGCGTGTCATTCCGCTGCACGAATTGGCCGAAAAATTGCTGAAACGAAAAAAATAGAGAGTAACAACACGAATCGCCTCAACGAGACGAGATACACATGGAACAAACAATCAGACGCAGCGAAGTAGAGATCATGGCGCCGGTAGGGAGCTACGAATCCCTGATGGCCGCCATACAGGCACACGCCGATTCGATCTACTTCGGGGTCGAGAAGCTCAATATGCGGGCCGGCTCTTCAGCCAACTTTACCCTTGACGACCTCGCACGGATCGTCGCCATCGCTCGGGAACACGGAGTAAAAACCTACCTGACCGTCAACACGATCCTCTATGATCAAGACCTTGAAGAGATGCACCGTGTGCTGGATCGGGCGCTTACCGAGGGGATCAATGCCGTGATCGCCTCCGATCAAGCCGCCATTCTGTATGCCCGTTCGATCGGGCTCGAGGTACACATCTCGACGCAGCTCAATCTGTCGAACATCGAATCGGTTGCTTTCTACGCCCAATACGCCGACGTCGTCGTTCTGGCCCGGGAATTGACTATTCCACAGGTCAAAGCAATCAGCCGTGCGATTCGGGAACGCGACATTCGCGGACCACACGGAGAGCTGCTGCGCATCGAAATGTTTGCTCACGGAGCCCTTTGTATGGCAATCTCGGGAAAATGTTATCTGAGCCTGCACGACAACACCTGCTCGGCAAACCGAGGTAGCTGCCGACAAATCTGCCGCCGCTCGTACATCGTCCGCGACAAAGAGAGCGGCGAGGAGTTGGAGATCAACAACCACTATATCATGTCCCCCAAGGACCTCTGTACGATCGATTTTCTCGATCTGTTTCTGGACGCGGGCGTACGGGTTTTGAAGATCGAGGGAAGGGCCCGTTCGGCCGAATACGTCAAACGGGTCGTCGAGTGCTACGACGAAGCGTTGCGGGCGATCGAAGCAGGAACCTATACTCCAGAACGTGCCGCTGCATGGAAAGAGCGGCTAAAAACCGTCTTCAACCGGGGATTCTGGCACGGATACTACATGGGTGAACGGGCCGGAGAGTGGAGCCGACACTACGGTTCATCGGCCACGATGAAGAAGATGTACGTCGGAAAGATCACGAACTTTTTTGCCCGGATAGGAGTTGCCGAGATCCATGTCGAAGCCGCGCCGCTTCATGTAGGGGAGTCGGTATTCATCACCGGAGAGACCACTGGTGTGGTTGAATTCGATGTCGAAGAGATACGCGTTGCCCTGAAACCCGAAGAGATGGCCCCGCAAGGAGTTTACTGCTCGGTCAAGACTCCGGTTCCCGTACGACGAGGCGACAAATTGTATAAAATGGTTCCATCCGGAAAAGAAGATTAACCGTTTTTGAACGACATGAACGATACCGAACATAAACCACAGACGTCTGAATCCGCCAAAAATCCATTAGGAAAAATCCGGATATCCAATGCCATCTACCCGATTCTGATCGGACTCGGTGTCGTAGGCTACATGTTCTGGAAGGATTTCGACAAGGAGGTTTTTGCCGGAATCTCGTTTACGTGGCATACGGTGTTCTGGCTCTTTATGGCCGTATTGTTCATGTTCGGCAGAGACATCGGCTACATCATCCGGATCCGTATCCTGAGCAACAATCAGCTCTCGTGGTATCAGGCTTTTCGCGTCATCATGCTTTGGGAGTTTACATCGGCCATCACCCCGTCGGCCGTAGGCGGAACCAGCGTTGCGATCATCTACGTCCACAAAGAGGGGATCAGCGTCGGACGCAGTTCGGCAATCGTCATGCTCACCTCGTTCCTCGACGAACTCTACTTCATCGTGATGTTCCCGTTGCTGATCCTGCTGGTCGGTCCCGCCAAACTGTTCGATGCCGCAGCCTCCGGAAACTTCCTGACCCATAGTCTGATGAGCATCGCTCTGATCGGTTACTTCCTGAAGTTGGGTTTCGTTCTCATCCTCTCCTATGGACTGTTCATCAATCCGCGGGGACTGAAATGGCTACTGTTGAAAATTTTCAAACTGAAACTGCTTCGCAGATGGTATCAAGGAGCCGAACGGACCGGAACCGACATCATCCGTTCGTCACACGAAATACGTCACTACGGTATCAAGTTTTGGCTCAAAGCCGGAGCCTCGACCTTCTTGTCGTGGAGTTCCCGATATTTGGTAGCCAACGCTCTGATCATGGCTTTCTTCTCGGTCGGAGATCAATTTCTGCTATTCGCACGGCAACTGGTCATGTGGATCATGATGCTGATCATGCCTACGCCCGGAGGCAGCGGTTTCGCTGAATACGTATTCAGCTCCTACTGCCGCGATTTGATCAATATTGCTCCGGAATTCCAACTGGGTGCAGCGACCCTCATCGCCTTGCTCTGGCGTGGAGTGACCTACTACCCCTATCTGGCCATCGGTGTGATTATTTTCCCGCGCTGGATCAAGCAAAAATTCATGAAAAAACACAAAGCCGAAAGCTAACCTTTTCGAGAGGTGCTCCGACTGCAGAGATAACCCTTATCGGTTTTCAGCAAAACTACACTCATTCATTACCCGAAAAAGCCAATTCTCAGCGGCTGACATTTGTTTTTGACTGACCCGCTTCTATAAATCTTACAGACAAAAAGTTTATTTTTCCAATGTTGATTTCCGGCTCTGCAAGATGGCTTCTGCAAACAGCAAATCGGTCGGCGTAGTAATTTTGATATTGGAATAATCTCCGTCACAGAGAGCAACTGTTCGACCCGATGCCTCGACAACGCTCGCATCATCCGTAAATTCACGGGAGTAGGGACGTTCATAGGCCTCCCGCAACCAATCGGTCCGAAACACCTGAGGGGTTTGTACAGCCCGAAATCGCGACCGATCGACAATTCGTCCAGAAGTATCAGGGGGGTCGAGATAACGCAAGGAATCCACCGGGCGCACAACCGGGATCACTGCTCCGTGCCGCTGTACCTCTTCTACGGTCCGCAGGATCACCTCACGACTGACCAACGGACGCACACCGTCATGCACCGCCACCCATTCGGCATCTCCAATTCGTTCAAGACCGTTCCGGACTGACTCGAACCGATTCTCTCCTCCGGCACACACCTCGTGAGGCACCTCCAATCTGTACTGACGACACAAACTGTTCCACAATGCACGATGCACCTCCGGTAAAACAAGAATCTGCCGGGCTCGATCCCCTAAGGCCGCCGCGAATGCACGTAGAGTATGAAACAACACAGGCACCCCATCCAACAGCAAAAACTGCTTCGGCACCTCCGTACCCATGCGCGTACCCTGCCCGCCTGCCACGACGATTACCGCAATCCGGCTCATTGCTCCCTCTGTCTTTTATAATAACGTATCACCCGTTCGAGCGTCTCCCGAATCGGCGTATAGGTAAAATTCAGTAGATTTTTCATCCGGCTGTTGTCGTAATACGACATATCGCAAGCGTTGTCGATCAAAGCCTCCGACAGAATCGGACGCCTATCGAACCATTTATTGAGTAATTTCTCTACCTTATAAAATCCTGTCAGCACCCTTCGTCCCAACGGAATCAGCGGAGGCCAATGGCCGGAGACCCGTGCCGCCATCGAAAACAAAGCGCCGAACGACAGATTTTCGGCCGATACGATAAATCGCTTCCCGACCGCTTGCGGAGTCTCGGCCAAACGAACCGCGGCACGGGCTACGTCCCGCACATCCACATACCCTTTGACTCCTTTTGTATAGAACACCCGGCGACGCATGGCATAAGCCACCAAACGAGAACTACTGCTGTTCAGATCTCCTTCACCGATCACCACCGAAGGGTTGACGATTACCGCACGCAGTCCCTCGACCATCCCGCGTTGCACGGCATTCTCGGCATATATCTTACTGACCGAATAGGGCGACCGTCCGACCGGATTACTCAAAATACACGTCTCATCGATTGCACGCTGTCCGGGCCGACAAGATCCAAGCGTAGCGATCGAACTGACATGAACCAACAGTCCGACCCCACATCGCAAACAGGCATTGACCACATGCGTCGTAATCTCCGTATTGACTGCAACCACCTTTTCGTCCTTTTCCGGATCAAACGTAACAAGTGCCGCACAATGGAACACCACCCCTACCCCCGCAAGCGCCGAAGCCAACGTATGGGGATTGTTCAATTCAGTCTCACAAAATTCAATCCGGCCGTAATAAGACTCTGCTCCCATGCGGCTCAGCGTTTCACGCAGTTGTCTGATCCGCCGCATATCTCGCACCAAGAGCTTCACCCGGCATCCCCGTTTCAACAACTCGGCAACCAAATGGCTACCGATCAGTCCGGTTCCCCCGGTCACCGCTACCCGTTTAGTTTGTAACACATCCGACATCTCATTCTGCTTCATGGCCATTTCGTTCCTTCTCCCAAACAATCTTTTTCCCGAACCCAAGCCGGTTGTCCGTATATTTAAAATAATCAGGCTCTATTACCCATACATCCACATCCATAAATACCGCAAACGGGAAACGTTTCAGATAAGCCTTACGTGCACTCCGCAACCGTTCACCCTTCGGACGTCGCATCGACCCGCGAATCTGCAAACCGCGAATCTGCCCAACAACCGATGTCTCCAATACGATCGATGCCGCAATGCGATCACTCTTCTCCAACTGGTGGACATGAAACGTTTCAGCCGAAGAGGTCACGACAAAAACACGGGCATCAGGGACATAGACATAAAACAGGTTACAACAGTGCAACGTATCCGCTCCACCCGTGGCAAGCGTCATTACGTGATGTTCTTCGATAAAGGCTTCTATTTTCCGATCCATCATCCTCTCTACTCCTCCTCGCTATCGGTACTGTTTTGGACGGAAGGCAACGAATCGGCAACGGGGCGAGCCAATGAATCGGTTACCGGCACCAGCGAAGTCACCTTCAAACTGTCCGGCAAATCACCGTTCAACTCTGCCATAATTCGGTCGCGAATTTGCTCAAATTCGGCCCGGTTGGCCTCGCGAATCGGCTCAGCCGGTTCGGTCGGCACCTTCAGCGGATCGATCGGCGTTCCATTTTTCCAGATACGGAAATCGAGGTGAGGACCCGTTGCCACTCCGGTCGCGCCGACGTATCCGATCAACTGACCCTGACGCACCCGGGCTCCCTTATGGATTCCTTTGGCATACCCCTTCAAGTGCAGGTATCCCGAAACCAACGATCCGGTGTTGTGCTTGATCTTGATCGTATTACCGCCACCACCGCTGTATCCTTTGGCTATCACCACACCATCCCCCACGGCAACGACTGGTGTTCCCGATGGGGCCGCATAGTCCACCCCATAGTGCGGTCTGCGCACCCGATAGACCGGATGCAACCGCGAACGAGAAAAACGTGAACTGATCCGGCTATAATTCAACGGAGCCTTCAAGAGGTTCTTGCGCAGACTTTGTCCCTTCTCGTCCCAATAGCCGAGTTTGTCATCCTGCATGAACGGAATGGCATAATAGGTTTTGCCTCCCTGTTCGAAACGTGCCCCCCAGATCATTCCGTGTCCGATATTGACCGTATCGACATACTGCTGATCGTAGATCAACGTAAAGTTATCCCCCTCCTGAAGTCCGAAAAAGTCGACCGTCCACGCATAGATATTCTCCATATCGACCGCCAACACGGGACTCATTCCGTTATCGATCATGCTGTTCCACAACGACGAGGTAATCGTAGCCTGCTGCTTCACCCGCCGGATATCGACCTTTTTCTCACCTTTGTAGACCCGAACCGAATCGACCTGAGACAGATCGAAAACCACATACTCAATATTGGTATTCTCATAGACAAAATAGGCGAGCCGTGCCGTCGAATCTTTCGTTTGAAAAGTCATATAGTTTTGTCCGGCCTTGATGCCCCGCAGATCGAACACCGGTTCGGATGCACGGACAACCCGATCGACCACGCCCGCACTGACCCCGAACCGGCCGAGAATCTGCCCGAGCGTCTCTCCGAGCTGAACCGTGTTCTCCGCAATATCGTAATCATCGATCGCTATACCGTAAAGGAGCTCCTTTGTCGGTTCCTGCGTTTCTTCTACGACAGGATCGGTTCCGTGCTGCGGCTCCCGATCCGGCAGTACAAACACGACCAGCACCACCAGCAATACGACGACTCCTCCCGCCACAAGACCACCGATCTTCCACGCTTTCTTCATACGCTTCTCTATCTTTTTCTCTTACCTGTTTTTATTCTTTCTTTTTGCTCCGAGGCCAACAACTCACCTTAAAATGCGTTGATCGTCTCGCGAATCCGACACAGTCGCTCGAGCAACCCCTCCAACAGATCGAGCCGCAACATATTGGCCCCATCGCTCTTGGCTACGGAAGGGTCGGGGTGGGTCTCAAGGAAGAGTCCATCGACTCCTGCCGCCACCGAAGCCCGGGCAATGGTCTCGATCATTTCGGGCTGTCCACCCGTTACCCCCGAGCTCTGATTGGGTTGTTGCAACGAGTGGGTAATGTCGGTCACAACCGGATAACCAAGCCGCTGCATCGTCGGGATCGCCCGCATGTCGACAATCAGATCATAATAGCCGAATGTCGTTCCGCGATCGGTCAGCATCACGTTCGGATTGCCCGCTTCGACGATCTTTCCTGCGGCAAACGCCATCGCCTCCGGTGCCAAAAACTGCCCCTTTTTGATGTTGATCACCTTTCCCGTCCGGGCAGCTGCCACCAACAGATCGGTCTGTCGGCACAGAAACGCCGGAATCTGCAACACATCCACATACTCGGCCGCCATAGCCGCCTCCTCCGGATTGTGTATATCGGTCACGACCGGCACGCCGAACTCACGCCGAATTCCGGCCAGCAGTTTCAGGGCCTTTTCGTCGCCGATTCCGCTGAATGAATCGAGTCGCGAACGGTTTGCCTTTCGGTAAGAGGCTTTGAAAATATAGGGGATCTTCAGCCTTTCGGTGATCCGGCACGCCGTTTCGGCCACTTCGCGAAGCATCGACTCGTTCTCTACGACACAAGGGCCTGCCATCAGAAAAAACATCCCGCTGTCGACATGCCGCAGATTCGGGATACGGCTCAATATCTCTTTTCTCTCCATAATTCAAAAATTTAATCGGGTAAAGTTAACCATTTCGGCTGTTTTTCCCAAAACCCGCTCCATCAAAGAACGTCGGACGCAAGATCAATATTTTCCCTTCCAATACTTTTCGATCCGCTGTCCGATCTCCCGCTCCTTCGGGTTGTCCGCCGGGGTGTAAAACTTCTTACCCTCCATACCCGCCGGCATGAACTCCTGCTCGACGAAATGGTCCTCGAAATCGTGCGCATACTTGTAATTTTTGGCATATCCGAGACGTTTCATCAGTTGGGTCGGAGCATTGCGGATATGGAGCGGGACTGGACGATTTGTCGTGTCGTGTTCGACAAACCGCAACGCTTCGGCAATCGCCAGATAAGCTGAGTTACTCTTCGAACTCGTTGCCAGATAGATCGTCGCTTCGGCCAACGGAATCCGCGCCTCGGGCATCCCGATCTTGTGGACCGTATCGAAACAGGCATTCGCCAACAACAGCGCATTCGGATTGGCCAATCCGATATCCTCCGATGCCAGAATTACCAACCTGCGGGCAATAAACTTGGGATCTTCACCCCCGGCCAACATCCGTGCCAAGTAGTAGATCGCCGCATTCGGATCGCTTCCCCGCACGGATTTGATAAAAGCGGAGATTACATCGTAATGCTGCTCTCCATTTTTATCGTATAAGGCAATGTTCTGCTGAAGACACTCGGTCACGTTTTTATCGTTAATAACAATTTCTCCTTCAGTAGCATTACACAATATATCGATGATATTCAGCAGCTTGCGTGCATCCCCGCCACTAAAACGGAACAACGCTTCGGTCTGTTCGATCCGTACGCCCCGCTCCCTGAGCTCAGTATCGGTCGACACGGCCCTATCGAGCAACCGCTGCAAATCGCGATCCTCCATCGCCTGCAACGTATAGACCTGACAACGGGACAACAGTGGCGAAATCACTTCGAACGATGGATTCTCGGTTGTCGCACCGATCAATGTGATTACCCCCTGTTCGACAGCCCCGAGCAGTGAATCCTGCTGGGCCTTATTGAACCGGTGGATCTCATCGATAAAAAGAAACGGCGCCGGGCTGTTGAAGAAATGGCTTTTGCGGGCCTGCTCGATCACTTCTCGCACCTCCTTGACCCCCGAACTCACGGCCGACAGGGTAAAAAACGGCCGATCGAGCACCGTCGCTACCAATCGGGCCAACGAGGTTTTCCCTACACCCGGAGGTCCCCACAAAATAAACGACGGAACATTCCCCGTCTCGATAAAACGGCGGAATACCCCCTCTTCTCCAACCAGATGGGTCTGTCCGACATATTCGTCGAGCGAACGGGGGCGCATCCGCTCCGCCAATGGAATATTTGTTCGCATAGAAAAATTCGTTACCTTTACAAAGGTAATCGTTTTACAAGAGATTTATTTCAGTTCACTTCAATTTTGAAACGCATCGGTATACTTTCGGACACACACGGCATTTTCGACCGGCCGCTTCGGGACTTTTTCGCAGAGGTCGACGAGATTTGGCACGCAGGCGACTTTGGATCGATCGAAACCGCCGACCAGATTGCAGCTTTCCGACCTCTACACGGGGTTTACGGTAACATCGACGGTCAAAAGGTCCGATCAGAATTCGAGCAATGGACACTTTTCGACTGCGAACAGGTTCCGGTCATGATGACCCACATCGGAGGGTATCCGGACCACTATGCTCGCGGCGTCGAAATTCAACTGAGAATCCATCGTCCCAAAATTTTCGTCTGCGGGCACTCCCATATTTTGAAAATCATGTACGACAAGTCGCTCGATCTGCTCCACATCAATCCGGGAGCTGCCGGGATCAGTGGGTTCCATCAAGTTAGGACTGCCGTACGGCTCACCATCGACGGATCGGACATCCGCGATTTAGAGGTCGGCGAATGGCCCAGACGACCGGTTCCATAATAAAGCGATCGTTCCGGCGTTATTTTTTCGAAAATCAACTTCGAAAAAATGATGCGAACAAAGGAAACTAAAATGCTTACAGCCGTCTTTGCGGCCGGATGCTACGAAGCCCTCCGGCGTCATTCGGACAAGGTGACGCTGGATCATCTGTTTTTGGCCGTCTTGAAACAAGAGGGCGGACATGCTGCCTACATTCTGAAGAAACTGCTTCGGGATTGGGAGATCGAACAGATCCGCATCCGGATCGAACGGGAACTCGGACCGCTACAGATGGACGACGCCCCTTCGAACACACTGCAAACCTATCGGTTTGACGGGACCGAACTATTGGAAAAGATCCGACAATTCAGCACGGAAAAATCCGATACATACCTCAATACGGGACATCTGCTACAAGCCATCGTAAACGATCCCACGTCAATCAGTACGAAAGTGCTGGCCCTCTACAACATCACTGCGAGTACGGTCTCACCGCTACTAGACGATATGCCCCCCAACGAAGACTACTACGAAGAGATGAACATGCTCGCGGCAAGGGACGAAATCTCCGAACCGGACGATGCGTCACATCCCGAACGACTCATGTCGGGCATCATGCGGATCGCCATCACCGACGGAAAGCAGAAAAAGGAGGAACTGTTGTCGCGATTCGGCATCGATCTGACACGTGCAGCAGCGGATGGAGAACTCGATCCGATCGTCGGACGCGAAGCGGAGATCGAACGGGTGATCCAGATTCTCGGACGTCGCAAGAAAAACAATCCCGTACTGATCGGTGAGGCTGGCGTAGGTAAATCGGCCATTGTCGAGGGATTGGCCCTGCGGATCATTCAGAAAAAGGTGCCCTACACCCTGTTACACAAGCGGATCTTCTCGCTCGACGTCTCTTCGCTCGTTGCCGGCACAAAGTTCCGGGGAGAGTTCGAAGAACGGATCAATACGATCATCAAGGAGCTGACCGGCAGCGACATCATCCTGTTCATCGACGAGATACACACGATCGTAGGAGCAGGAAGTACGCAAGGGTCACTCGATACGGCCAACATTCTGAAACCGGCTTTGGCCCGGGGAGAACTGCAATGTATCGGAGCCACAACACTGAACGAGTACCGGGAAGCGATCGAAGCAGACAGTGCATTGGAACGTCGTTTTCAAAAGGTGCTCATCGAACAGCCCTCCGACGAGGAGACCTACCGCATCCTCTCCAACATCAAGGACCGGTACGAGGTACACCACTGCGTTCGCTATACGGAAGAGGCGCTGCGGGCATGTATCGACCTAACGCGCCGTTACCTTTCGGACCGCTTTTTCCCGGACAAGGCAATCGACGTAATGGATGAAGCGGGCAGTCGCGCCCAACTTCTCTCGGGCAAAACCCCGGAATCGCTGACCGATCTGGAACGTGAAGCGTCGCAGGCCGCCCAAGACCGAAACCGGGCGATAAAGATGCAACATTATGAGGTTGCCGCCGCACTTCGCAACCGGGAGAGTGCCCTTCGCAGTCGTCTCGAGGAGCTGGAGACCCAATGGAGGAACCAGTTGGCCGAGACTCCGGTCGAAATCGACGAAGAGGCGATCCGCAAGGTTATCGCTTCGATGACCGGCATTCCGGTCACTCGTCTGGCCGAAGATGAACAGACCCGTTTGCTCGATATGGAGAGACGCCTCAACTCTGTAGTCATCGGACAGGACGAAGCGATACGGAAAATCTCCCGTGCAATTCTTCGCAGCAGAGCCGGACTCAAGGAGAGCAACCGTCCGATCGGTGTTTTCCTCTTTATCGGTCCGACCGGCGTCGGGAAGACCCATGTTGCCAAACAACTGGCAAAACACCTGTTCGGCAGCGAAGAGGAGATGATCCGGATTGACATGAGCGAATACTCCGAGAAGTACAACATCAGCCGACTGATCGGAGCTCCTCCGGGCTATGTGGGATACGGCGAAGGTGGACAACTGACCGAAAAGGTGCGTCGACATCCATACAGCGTGCTGCTGTTCGACGAGATCGAGAAGGCCCATCCCGACATCTTCAACCTGATGCTTCAGGTCTTCGATGAAGGGTGGCTGACCGATGGTCTGGGGCGCAGGGTCGATTTTCGTAATACGATCATCATCATGACCTCCAACGTCGGATCACGCGAAGCGATGCAACACAGCCGCAGCGTAGGCTACAACACGACGCGAAAAGCTGCAGGCGAGCAGGAGTACAGCGAATCGTTTTACCGCAAAGGTTTGGAACGGACTTTCCCGCCGGAGTTCATCAACCGGATCGACGATATCGTAACCTTTGCACCGCTCTCCGAACGGCACATGTTCCGCATCATCGATCTCGAGATCAAGGATCTCAATCGAAGAGGGGCTCTGATGAACTGCACGATCACAATGAGCGAAACGGCCAAACGTCACTTGATACGGAAAGGGTACGATGCCCACTATGGCGTACGTTCCCTGAAGCGTGCCCTGTTGGACTGGATCGAGGATCCGCTGGCCGAACGGATCATCAGCGGAAAGATTCATCCGAACGACAAGATCCTGATCGAATGCCGCAAAGGTGAGCTATTCTTTTCCGTCACCTCTCCAGACCAAAAGAACGGAATTGCATCCTGATACTCAAAATCTCCGGTCTTTACACAAAACAGGACGGCTGGAAAATTGAAGTTTCTTCCGATGAAAAGGCCCACTCCTTACTCTCCTCCCTTTCCCCCTTTTTCCCTTTCTCCTTCTTCTCCTCTTTCTTCCTTGTTCCCCCTTCTTCTTCTTTTCTCTTCCCTTTCCGCTCTCTTTTCTCTTCCTCTCTCTCTGCCCCCTACCTTTTCTTCCTTCCCCTCTTTACCACCGAGGTACCAACATTTCACCCCCCTGTTCGTCACACCCTTCTTTTGCTGTGGCTCTTCTATCGACTTTCAACACGAGCCAGCACACTTTTCAACTACAAAAGATTGTGACCCAATTTATCGGATACCCTTCCGGAGACTGGATACTACATTACGGGCTGATCAGTCATCTCAAAGACCAACTCTCCACCCTTCATAATATCTGCATGACGGATGGTAAAACCCTTCAACGGTGTTCCGTTCCACGAAACCGACTTCACGTATTTGTTCTCTCGCGAAAGATTCTCGGCCCGCATCGTAAAAGTTTTGTTTCCGGGCAGATGCATCACAATCTCGTTCGCTTGCGGCGCTCCCAGCACATACTCTCCCGAGGCCGGATCGACCGGATAGAAGCCCATTGCCGAGAAGAGGTACCAAGCCGACATCTGACCGCAATCGTCGTTTCCGCACAATCCGTCACGACGGGCCATGTAGAACCGATCGAACACCTCTCGAACGAGCCGCTGCGTTTTATAGGGCTGATCGACATAATTATAAAGGTAGGCCACATGGTGGCTCGGTTCGTTCCCGTGCGCATATTGTCCGATCAGTCCGGTCACATCCGACACCCAAGCTACACCGCGCAACTCTTCATCCAAGAAAAAGAGTGAATCGAGCTTGTGCGAGAAGGCCTCGTTTCCTCCGATCAGCTCGACCAGACCCGGAACATCGTGCTGTACGTGCCACGTGTACTGCCACGAATTTCCCTCCGTATAGTCACCTCCCAACAACTCGTGAGCGATGGAGAAGGGATCGAACGGCGTCCGCCACTCACCTTTCGTATTGCGCGCCCGCATAAAACGGGTTTCGGGATCGAGCATATTTTTATAGAAATTCGAACGACGTTCAAACAGCACTTGATCCTCCTTCTTTCCCAAAGCCTCTGCCATACGGGCCACACAACGGTCGTCATAGGCCGCTTCGAGGGTCCGCGAAACCGACTCCACTTCGACAATATCGAACGGATAATAGCCATATTTCATGTAGCTCTCCCAGTCCGACTTCACGTGGCTGATCGTCGAAGCATCCTTGATCGCCCGGTAGGCCTCCTCCGGATCGAACGAACGGGCTCCTTTCAGGTAGGCATCTACAATGACGGGGATCGCATGATTGCCGATCATGGCATACGTTTCACAAAGTCCGTACTCGTTGGTCGGTAACGCTCCGACCTGACGATAACGCTGCAACATCGAGTGGATAAACTCTTCGTTCCGGGCCGGAATCAAGATCGTGTAGAGCGGATGCAGCGCCCGATAGGTATCCCACAACGAATAGTTCGTATAGAGATCCCCCTCCGTACTTTGGTGAATCTTATGATCCCAACCGGAGTAGGTTCCGTCGACATCCGTCACGAGATTCGGCATGATCAGCGAATGGTACAGCGCCGTATAGAACGACACGAGCTGATTATCGTCGACCGGATCGATCTGCATCATGGCGAGATTCTCGTTCCAGACCCGATCTGCCGCTTTCATCACTTTATTAAAATTCCAGTGCGGAATCTCTGCCTCCATATTACGACGGGCACCCTCTTCACTCGCTGTCGACAGGGCAACCTTTACGGACAACGGCTTGCTTTCCGCCTCTCCGAAGCCCACGTACATTTTGCAGATTTTTCCGGCGATCTCTGTTTTTTCACCGACCGTACCGTCGCAATAGGAGACAATCTCTTCGATCGGACGTGAAAAACGGATACAGAAATAGTATTGATGATCCTTGACGAATCCAGAGGAGTGTCGCACCCCGACCAAAGTCCGGTCGTCGATCTGCCGGATCGAACTCTGCATCGTTTCGTCGCCGATTCCATGTCCCAAATCGAGAATCACGCCGCTCTGGCTCTGCTCGGGATAGGCATACCGATGGAAAGCCGTCCGGGGAGTCAGGGTCATCTCGGCAAAAATATCGTAATCGTCCAGACGTACGGAGTAGTAGCCGGGACGGGCCGTTTCATTGGCATGATCGAATCGGGAGCGGTAACCCGAATCGGGATTCTCCTTTGAGCCGGCCTCGAAACAGGGTTCTCCGGTAATCGGCATCAACAGAATATCGCCCATATCGGGACAACCGGTTCCGCTCAAATGGGTATGCGAAAATCCGATGATCGAGCTGTCGGCATCGTGGTATCCGGCACAATACTCCCAACCCTGTGTTCCCGTATCCGGTCCCACCTGAACCATAGCGAACGGAAGCGTCGCTCCGGGATAGGTGTGTCCCACCGTAGCCGTTCCGATAAACGGATTCACATAATCCGTATAGGACTCTCCTCCGAATGCGGGAGAGGTACAACACAACAGACCGATCAACCAGCCCAAATATCTCTTCATAGTCTACAAATAGTTTAAGATCGTGAATTTAACAAAGATAGCAAAATAAAACAGACAAGACAACAGCTTTCCGGACTAAATCCGGCGCGCTTAACGAACTTTCAGGATTTTGGCGTATCTTTGCACACATTTTTCAGAACTCCGGTCATGTCTGCCATTACCCGCATACTGCGCTACACTCCACAGTACAAAGCCAACTTCACATTGGCCTATCCGGTCATTCTTGCTCAAATCGGACAGGTCATCGTACAGTTGGCCGACAGTGCAATGGTCGGACATTTGGGGTCGACAGCCTTGGCCGCCGTCTCCTTTGCCGGAGCACTTTTTACGATCTTTCTCTTTTGGGGTACAGGACTGGCTCTGGGCCTGACACCCTTGGTCGGAGAGGCTTACGCATGCCGACGACCGAAAATTGCCGCGGAACTGCTTCAGAATGCACTGGCACTCTACTTTTTCATCGGAGTTTTGCTGTTCGGCATTCTGTACGGACTCGGCTTTTTGCTTCCATATATGGGGCAGGAGCCCGAAGTCGCCGAACTTGCCCGACCCTATTTTCTCTATTTGGCATGGTCCATCATCCCCTATATGGTTTTTCTCGCCTTCAAACAGTTTCTCGAGGGCGTTGGAAACACCCGCACGGGTATGGTCATCGTACTTACCGCCAACCTGCTGAACATCTTCTTCAACTATCTGCTGATCTACGGAAAGTTCGGATTCCCCGAAATGGGAGCCGCCGGAGCCGGAGCCTCCACGCTGATCTCTCGAATCTGCATGCTGCTCTTCATGCCGATCTATTTCATCTCGAACCCGTCGGCCCGTCGCTATTTCCGCTTCTTTTCCCGCTCCGTTCACAGTCTGGCCCGCTTTCGGCAACTGTTTACCATCGGATTTCCCATCTCGATCCAAGTTGTATTGGAGGTCCTCGCTTTCGCCCTCTCCTCCATCATGATGGGCTGGCTCGGATCGAATCAGCAGGCTGCCCATCAGGTAGTCATCTCGATCGCCACATTTGCCTATATGATTCAGGTGGGCATCTCTTCCGCAACGACCATTCTGATCAGCCACGCCTTCGGCAAGACCAATCTCCGCAAGATTCGGCGAATCTCCGTGGCTTCCTGCCACATGGCCTTAGCGATCAGCCTCATCACGATGATCGCCTTGATGGTATTTCGCAAACAGTTGCCTCTGATGTTCACCGACGACCCGATCGTCATCTCTATCGCCGCCCAGCTCTTTATCTTCGCCGGACTCTACCAGATATCGGACGGATTACAGACCATCTTGGTCGGCATCCTCAGAGGCATACAGGACGTATCGGTCCTGATGCGCTACGCATTCATCTCCTACATTGTTATCAACCTGCCGGTTGGCTACCTTTGTGCCTTTGTGCTGGGTATTGGTGCTCCGGGGCTGTGGATCGGATTCATCTTCGGACTCAGCGTTGCTGCCATACTCTACTATCGCCGTTACCGCCGCTTCTTCGCCCTCCGGACCGTACACCCCAAATAAAAAACAGAGTCGCATCGCCTTCGACCGACTCCGTTGTCTGCATTCTTTATTCTTCTACTAAAGAGAGCTATCTGTTACACGGTATTTCGTAACTGTGCCCCTCGATCACTGCTTCGCTGCGGGGAAATACCTCTCGCGCTTCCTCCTCAAGCTGACGAAGATCCTTGTACCGTGAAGAGAAATGGCCGATCAGCAGCCGCCCAGCTCCCGCCACAAGAGCAGCTTGCGCCGCCTGTTTGGCCGTGGAATGCCCTGTCTTTTTAGCTAAAGCCCGGTCCTCATCCGCAAAGGTTGCTTCGTGGTAGAGCAGATCGACTCCCGATACCAACTCCGCAGCCCGGTGCGAGTAGAGCGTATCGCTCAAATAGGCGAAACTCCGCTCACAATAGGGCCGATAGGTGAGCTCTGCATTGGACACCACCGTTCCATCGTCCAAAACGACATCCTCTCCCCGTTTGGCCGCCCGACACTGCGCGATTCCAAGTCCATACCGAGCCACCGCCTCTTTATGAAGATTCAAGGCCGGAGCTTTCTCCCGGAACAGAAATCCGGCAGCAGGGATCCTGTGCCGCATCGGCACAGACCACACCTCGAGTGTTTTGTTCTCAAACAACATCTTGTGCTTCCGGGTCTCCACCTCATGCCACTGCACCTCATAGGAGAGCTCCATATCGAAGTACCGCAAATGATTGGCCAATATCTCGTCGAACGGCCGTGGAGCGAAGATCTGCAACGGAGTCTTTTTGCCCATCAGGCCCAATGTCGAGATCAATCCGAATACTCCGTAAACGTGATCGCCATGGAGATGGGACAAAAAGACGGCCTGCAACTTCATGGGATTGACTCCACACCGAATCAAACGCTGTTGGGTCCCCTCTCCGCAATCGACCAAAAAAAACTGCTCATGTACATTGAGTACATGAGCAGAAGGATTACGTTCGGGTGTCGGCGTTGCCGAACTGCTACCCAATATGGTGACCCGAAACGTCATAGTTCACATTCGGACAAAGAACTACTCGTTCTTTACCGCTTCGGCTACCTTTTCTTCTTTCTTGGCTTTCTCTTCGGCAGCAGACTCCTCCATCTTGGCCTTCAACTCGGCCAAGGAAGAGATATCGCCCAGAGTGGTCTTCTCTACCGATGCATTGATCTTCTTCACCGACTCTTTGGCTGCATCTTCAGCTTTGCGGCGTTCTGCCTTTTCAGCCTGCACCTCTTGTTTCTTGGCATCTTCGAAGATCCGGGTGTGCGACAACTGGATCCGTTTGGTTGCTTTCGAGAACTCCGTCACCTTAAAGTCGAGCGTTTCTCCCACTTGTGCAGTCGTACCATCCTCTTTTACGAGTTGTTTCGTTCCAGCGAAACCTTCTACGTTATCGCCCAACGATACGACAGCTCCCTTATCGGTCATTTCGGTAATCGTTCCCTTATGGATCGAATCTACGGGGAACTGCGCTTCGATTGCATTCCACGGGTTTTCTTCCAGCTGTTTGTGACCCAAGCTCAGACGACGATTCTCCTTATCGATTTCCAGAACGACAACATCGATGTCGGCTCCGATCTGAGTAAACTCAGCCGGATGTTTGATCTTCTTGGTCCAGCTCAGATCCGAAATGTGGATCAGACCGTCAATACCCTCTTCGATTTCAACGAACACACCGAAGTTCGTGAAGTTACGCACCTTAGCCGTATGTTTCGATCCTACCGGATAACGCTCTTCAATGTTAGCCCACGGATCGGCAGTCAGCTGTTTGATACCCAAAGACATCTTGCGCTCTTCGCGATCCAGCGTAAGGATCACGGCTTCCACTTCGTCGCCCACCTTCATGAACTCCTGAGCGGAACGCAGGTGTTGGCTCCACGACATCTCCGAAACGTGAATCAAACCTTCCACACCCGGAGCGATCTCTACGAATGCTCCGTAATCGGCCATAACGACAACTTTTCCTTTCACGCGGTCTCCGACTTTCAAATTCGGGTCGAGTGCATCCCACGGATGCGGAGAGAGTTGTTTCAAACCGAGAGCGATACGTTTCTTCGCATCGTCGAAGTCGAGAATAACTACATTGAGTTTCTGGTCGAGGTGAACGATCTCCTCGGGATGATTGACACGGCCCCAGCTCAGATCGGTGATGTGGATCAGACCGTCTACGCCGCCCAAATCGATAAATACACCGTAAGAGGTAATGTTCTTGACCGTACCTTCGAGGATCTGACCTTTTTCGAGTTTGGACATGATCTCCTTTTTCTGTGCTTCGAGTTCGGCCTCGATCAGTGCCTTGTGCGAAACGACTACGTTGCGGAACTCCTGGTTGATCTTCACCACCTTGAATTCCATGGTCTTGTCGACATAGATATCGTAATCGCGAATCGGTTTGACATCGATCTGCGATCCCGGCAGGAAGGCCTCGATACCGAAGACATCGACGATCATACCGCCCTTCGTACGGCATTTGATGTAACCTTTGATCACTTCGTCTTTTTCGAGGGCTTCGTTCACGCGATCCCATGAACGCAACTGGCGTGCTTTCTTGTGCGACAGAACGAGCTGACCTTTTTTGTCCTCTGCACTTTCTACATACACCTCTACCTTCTCCCCTACGGCCAGTTCGGGGTTATATCTGAATTCGCTGATCGGAATGATACCTTCCGATTTGTAACCGATGTTAACGACTACTTCGCGTTTGTTCAGGCCGATCACCGTACCTTCGACCACTTCACCCACTTGAACTTTCGAGAGCGTTTGGTCGTATTCGGCCTCGATGTGCTCTTTCGTGTCATCATAAACGCCCAGATCGTTCTCATAGGCATCCCAATCGAACGTAGCGAGATCGACCGGAGCGGCTGCCACCGGTTGTGCTACCTTCTTTTCCTCTTGATTTTCGTTGTTTGCTGTCATGTTGTTTGTTTGTCAATTAATGTGTTAGACATTATTTATAGAGCTTTGCCGAGAGCAGTTTCCATGTCGCGACAAAACGCTGCAAAGATAATGATTTATCAGCGATTATCAAAAATTTACCTCGGTTTATTCCGAATAAGGCGTCGATTGCTTGGGAATCTCACAAAAAAAACTTACTTTTATATGGGATTATAGACCCTCAACGATACCATGTAGCATTAAATCAATCGGATTAGTATGATTACCGAAACTGTAAAAATATACTGCGAAAACACCAACAGCCACCTGTTCGTACAACAGGGGACCTCACTGATGCAGGTTGCCGAGATGTTGTCGATTCCGACACACCCCTACGCTCCCCTGCTGGCCTGTTACGTCAACAACCGGTTACGCGAACTGAATTTCAAAATATACACGCCTCTTACGCTGAGATTTATCGACATCACCCATTTCGAGGGCATGCGGGTCTATCAACGAACCCTCTTTTTCATCCTCTACAAGGCGGTCCACGATCTCTATCCCGAACGGATACTCCATATCAAACACGCCGTAGCCAAAGGATTCTACTGCGAGATCGAAGGCATGGAGGACATCTCGGACGAAGAGCTGGGCCGAGTGAGAAACCGGATGCAGGACATTATCAACCAAAACATTCCGATCGTCCGCAACCGGATCACCTTCGATGAAGCCATTGAGATTTTGAAAAAGAACCGCTTGGACGACAAACTCTCTCTCTTGGAGACGAGGCCCCATCTCTACGTGTCGATCTACAACATGGCCGATGTAGTGGGATATTTCTATGGAGTGCTGGCCATATCGACCGGATACATCCACATGTTCGACATACATAAATATTATAAGGGATTTCGTATCGCCACACCGCAACGTACGGATCCCAGCCACATCGAAGAAGAGGTTCCACAGAACAAAATGTTCGAGGTCTTCAACGAGTACAACCGATGGGTCGAGATCATCGGTGTGGCCAACATCGGGGCCCTGAACGAAAAGATTCTCGACCACAAAGGAGGCAACCTGCTCCGCATCGCCGAATCGTTACACGAGAAGAGCGTTGGCTACATTGCCGACCGCATCGCCGAACGGCACAAGCAGGGGAAAGCGAAGATCGTTCTGATCTCGGGTCCCTCCTCCAGCGGGAAGACGACTTTCGCCAAACGATTGGGTATCCAGCTAAGTATCTGGGGACTGGATCCCGTTCTCATCTCTTTGGACGACTACTTCATCGACCGGGAAAAGACCCCGCGTGACGAAAACGGAGAGTACGATTTCGAGGCGCTCGAAGCGATCGACGTCCCGATGTTCAACGACCACTTGAACCGGTTGATTCATGGAGAAGAGATAGATATGCCCCGCTATAACTTTATCTCGGGGAAACGGGAATTTCTCGGAAGAAAGCTGAAGATGAAGAACAATTCGGTACTGGTGATCGAAGGCATCCATGGACTCAATCCCAAACTGACTCCACAGATCGAGGCCGATATGAAGTTCAAGATCTATGTGTCGGCCTTGACCTCCATCTCGATCGACAACCTGAACCGCGTTGCGACGACTGACAATCGGCTGATCCGACGCATCGTCCGCGATTACCGCACTCGGGGCAACAATGCTACCGACACGCTTCGACGCTGGGAAAGCGTCCGCCGAGGCGAGGACAAGCACATCTTCCCCAATCAGGAACAGGCCGACATGATCTTCAACTCCTCGCTTTTCTACGAGTTGGCCGTTTTGAAAGATTATGTCCGACCGCTATTGCGCGAGGTCCCCGACACAACCCACGAATTCGGTGAAGCCCGCAGGCTGCTTAAGTTTCTCGATCTGTTCACCGCAATGGACGGAAAAGAGATCCCCCCGACCTCCATTCTTCGCGAATTTATCGGAGGAAGTGCCTTTGAATACTAACCCGAAGCCCCTCAGGAGCCTCTGATTTCTTCATTTCGCTCGAAAGGTTTATAAATATTTAAGACTGCGCGAAACGAGGAGGGATTGTTTTGTGTTTTTTCCGCTCATATTGTTACTTTTGTCCGTTATTTCAATCCTATTCTAAAATATGTCTCAGGATCAATTTATCAATCGCCATCTCGGAACAGATGAACATGCTCTTGCCGAGATGTTATCCGTAATCGGAGTCTCCAGCGTTGAAGAGCTGATGGAGCAGGTCATTCCCCACTCCATCCGAATCAAAAAGATCGCGGATCTCCCCGAAACGGGCATGAGTGAAGCGGAGTTTGCCGAACACATCCGACAAATCGCTGCAAAGAACAAGATATTCAGAAGCTTGATTGGGATGGGATACTACCGGACAGCCGTTCCGGCGGTCATCACCCGCAATGTGCTCGAGAACCCTTCGTGGTACACCTCCTACACCCCCTATCAGGCAGAAATCTCACAGGGACGTATGGAGGCCCTGCTGATTTTCCAGACCGCCTTGGCGGAGCTGACCGGAATGGAGGTATGCAACTGCTCGCTGCTCGACGAAGCGACTGCCGCTGCAGAGGCTATGCTGATGATGTACTCGCTGCGTCCACACGATGCACAGAATGAGAAACGCAACATCCTGTTTGTCGACGAGAACATCTTTCCCCAAACACTCGACCTGCTGCTTACCCGCAGCGAACCCAAAGGGATCGAGATCGTTTGCGACAATTTCGAGACTTACGAATTTACGGGGCGTGAATTTGGAGCGATCGTACAGTATCCCGCCGCCAACGGAGCCCTGCGCGATTATGATGATTTCGCTGCTGCCGCACACAGCCGCTCGGCACTTGTCACTGCAGTTGTCGACCCGTTGAGCCTCGCCTTGCTCAAAGAGCCGGGCGCTTGGGGAGCCGACATCGTCGTAGGATCGACCCAACGGTTCGGTACTCCGCTCGGACTCGGAGGCCCGCATGCCGCATTCCTCGCCACCCGTGAAAAGTTCAAACGGAACATGCCGGGACGAATCATCGGCGTATCGGTCGACAGACTTGGAAACCGTGCGCTGCGTATGGCCCTCCAGACTCGGGAACAGCACATCAAACGGGAACGGGCCACATCGAACATCTGTACGGCCCAAGCCCTTCCGGCCATAATGGTCGCCTTCTACACCCTGTATCATGGAGCTGAAGGAATTCGTCGGATCGCACTTAACGCACATTGTCACGCTGTCGCTGCTGCCGAAGCCCTCAAGAAGTTAGGATTCGAGCTCTCCGGCTCGCTCTTTTTCGACACGATCGAAATCAAAGCCGACGCCGAAAAGGTCAGGACTCTGGCGCTCGAACAACAGCTGAACTTTTACTATCCCGATCAAAACCATGTCCGGATCTCGTTCGACGAGTTATCGAATCTCGACGAGACGAACGAAATTATAGCCGTTTTTGCTAAGGCCATCGGGAAAAAACCGGTTACGATGAAAAAAATCGATGAATCGGCAGCTTTCCCGAAGAATCTGTGCCGAACGACTCCCTATCTGACCGATCCGGTCTTCCGCAAATACCGCAGCGAAACGGCAATGATGCGCTACATCAAGAAGTTGGAACGTCGCGATCTGTCGCTGACCCAAAGCATGATTCCGCTCGGATCGTGTACGATGAAGCTCAACTCCGCCGTCACGATGATGACGTTGAGTCTGGCCGGATTCACCGAAATCCACCCCTTCGTACCTGCCGATCAACGGGCCGGCTACACTGAGCTGATCGACCGACTCTCACACGATCTGGCAGCAATCACCGGATTCGATGCAGTCTCCCTGCAGCCCAATTCCGGTGCCAGTGGAGAGTACTCGGGACTTATGGTCATTCGGGCCTATTTCCAGAGTAAGGGACAGGGGTATCGTAACGTCGTATTGATTCCGGCCTCGGCACATGGAACCAATCCGGCCTCGGCTGTCATGGCCGGTATGCGCACCGTTACGGTCGCTTGCGACGACTCGGGCAATATCGACATAGAAGATCTGAAACGTAAAGCCGAACAGTATGCCGGAGAGTTGTGCTGTCTGATGATTACCTACCCCTCCACTCACGGGGTTTTCGAGAGCCGCATTCGCGACATGATAGAGATCATCCATGACAACGGAGGGCAGGTCTACATGGACGGTGCCAACATGAACGCCCAAGTGGGCCTGACCCAACCCGGATACATCGGAGCCGACATCTGCCACCTGAATCTGCACAAGACCTTCGCCATGCCGCACGGCGGTGGTGGTCCCGGAGTAGGGCCTATTTGTGCCGCCAAACACTTGGCAGAATTTTTACCGGGACACCCCGTTGTCGAGACCGGAGGCGAGAACGGCATAACGGCCGTAGCAGGTGCTCCATTCGGGAATGCACTGCTGTTGCCGATCACCTACGGATACATTCGCATGCTGGGAGCTCAGGGTCTGCGTCGAGCCTCTGAAATCGCTATCGTACACGCAAACTATATGGCCGCAGCTCTCAAGAATGAGTTCTCGGTATTGTACACCGGCGACACCGGTCGTGTCGGACACGAAATGATTCTCGACCTGCGCCACTTCCGCAAAGAGTACGGCATAGAGTGTGCAGACATAGCCCGTAGATTAATGGACTACGGATTCCATGCTCCGACGCTCTCCTTCCCGGTACACGAGACGCTGATGATCGAACCGACCGAAAGCGAGCCGAAAGAAGACATGGACCGTTTCATGGAGGCGCTTGTCCACATCAAACGTGAGTGTGAGGCGATTCGGGACGGTGCAATGGATCCGGAGAACAATCCCGTAAAAATGGCACCCCACACGGCCGAAGAGTGCTGTTCGGACGATTGGTCTCACCCCTATTCCCGCCGAACCGCAGCATTCCCGATAGAATGGATTGCCGAGAACAAGTTCTTCCCGTACGTCAGCCGGATCGACAACGGATATGGCGACCGCCACTTCTGCTGCGTATGGCCGAACACGGATACCAATAAATAGAAAACATTTTACTCAATACAACGACAACATGAAAATCAAAGAGAAAAAATTTGTAGGTCTAAGCTACGAGCTGAAAGTCGACGGAGCGATCGTCGAAACCGTACCTGCTGAACGTCCGCTCCAGTTCGTATTCGGGAGCGGCTTCCTGCTTCCTGCATTCGAAGCACATCTGGCCGGACTCCAACCGGGAGATCCGTTTGCCTTCCGGCTCGAAGCAGCTGAAGCCTACGGCGAAGTGATGCCCGAGGCGGTGATCGATCTTCCGAAAGAGGTCTTCATGATCGATGGCAAAATCGAAGACGGCATGCTCGAAGTCGGCAATCAGCTTCCCATGAGCGACAATCAGGGAAACCGCATGGTCGGAACGATTAAGGCCGTAGGCGATCAGAGCGTTACGATGGATTTCAACCATCCGATGGCCGGCAAGGCCCTCGAGTTCAAAGGAACGATCGTCGAAGTACGCGATGCACGTCCGGAGGATATGATGATGGGACACACGGGCGGTTGCGACTGCGGCTGCAGCGGAAATTGCGACGACGGATGTGGGCACGACCACTCCGGCTGCGGTTGTCACTAAACGGCGGCTCTCCGCAACATAACAAAAATAGCGGGTTGCTCACTTGAGCAACCCGCTATTTTTATAATGGGAACGGCATCGACCGTCCCCATTCGTTTCCTGTCTGACTATTTTTTGTAGATCTTAGTATAACCGTAGATGGCCTCATCACCCAACTCCTCTTCAATGCGGAGCAACTGGTTGTATTTAGCCATACGATCTGAACGGCTCAACGAACCGGTCTTGATCTGACCCGAGTTGGTAGCTACGGCGATATCGGCGATCGTAGCATCTTCGGTTTCACCCGAACGGTGAGAAGTTACCGAAGTATAACCTGCACGGTGAGCCATTTCGATAGCATCCAACGTTTCGGTCAACGAACCGATCTGGTTTACTTTGATCAGGATCGAGTTTGCACAACCCATTTCGATACCTTTCTTCAGGAACTCTACGTTCGTTACGAAGAGGTCATCACCGACCAACTGGCATTTATCACCGAGTTTGGCGGTCAATACCTGCCATCCTTCCCAGTCGTTTTCGCTCATACCGTCCTCGATCGAGTCAATCGGATATTTAGCAACCAACTCTTCCAGATAAGCAACCTGTTCTGCCGAGGTACGTTTTGCACCTTTCGGGCCTTCGAACTTCGTATAGTCGTAGATACCATCCTTGTAGAACTCTGATGAAGCGCAGTCCATTCCGATCGCTACATCACCACCTTCGCATTTACGACCCGGTTTGTAGCCGGCTTTCTTGATAGCCTCGATGATCGATTCCAAAGCGTCCTCGGTACCTTTCAATGCCGGAGCGAAACCACCTTCGTCACCGACTGCCGTGCTGAGGCCTCTGTCGTGCAACACTTTCTTCAAAGCGTGGAACACTTCAGCACCCATACGCAAACCTTCTTTGAAAGAAGATGCGCCCACCGGACGGATCATGAACTCTTGGAAAGCGATCGGAGCATCGGAGTGCGAACCGCCGTTGATGATGTTCATCATCGGAACAGGCAGGGTCTTCGCGTTGGTTCCACCGATGTAACGATACAGCGGCATGCCGAGCAGATTGGCTGCAGCGTGTGCACAAGCCAACGATACACCCAGAATGGCATTGGCACCCAGATTGCTTTTCGTTGAAGTTCCGTCCAAAGCGATCATCGTTTTGTCGATGCCCACCTGATCGGTTACCTGCATGCCGATAATCTCTTTAGCGATGATTTCGTTGACGTTGTGAACGGCTTTCAATACGCCTTTTCCGCCATAACGATTTTTGTCACCGTCACGAAGCTCGAGTGCTTCGTTTTCACCGGTCGAAGCTCCAGAAGGAACGGCGGCACGACCAACTGCACCGCTGGCTGTAGTTACTTCGACTTCTACCGTAGGATTACCTCTTGAATCGAGAATCTCTCTTGCATGAACACCAATAATCTGTCCCATGATAATTTCTCTTAATTTGGTTTATAATCAGTTTATTTTGTTTTCCTTATCTTTTAGACATGCGCCGGCAGCTATTTGAGCGTCACCGTTCGGCACGGAAAAAGAGTTTTCCAAAAACGCCACAAAGATAGTGCATTGCATTGGATTAAACAAGCTATACAATACGTGATCCCGTTAAAATTTCTTTTCAATCGCCATCATTTTCACAGAGATGCGACTTTGTCTCTTTACTTTACCCAAGTGCACATCAACAACCGGACTCCTCTCCGTTCTCGATTGTCAAAGATCGATAGGCAATATAGCCGCGGAAATGGATGGCCTTCTTGTTTGATATACAATAAAACCGCCAAAACAGAAGAATATTGCGTTCTCTACCAGATTTTATATTTCCCGTTCTTCTGCCTCCAATCGGTAAAGGGTCCGGGTACGAGGGAGCTTTCCGAGCGTTTTTGTCCGAAATAATCGGTATCGAAAACGACCGACGAGCCGTCTGGATTCTCGTATCCGGTTTTTGCCAACACCGTCTGCCCCAACTCACCCCTTCTCACTATACCCACTCCCGCTGTCGGCAACTCCACGTCGGGCAATACGATGAAAACCCCATCTGCCGTCTCCTCGATCACTACCTCCTCCGGCCGTTGCCTTACTCCACCCAGCGTATCGGCCGGAAAAGGCTGTGCCGGTGCAAAATAGGCATTGCCTCCGGCCGTTACCGGATAACCCGCCTTCGCATAATCTGCAAGTCCATAACTTCCCGCTATTTTTTCTCCATCGGCCAAGCGTGACGGTAAAAACACATTATTATAGAACCGATCATCCCCGCCTATAATGATCGAAATCCCGGCAACCTCTGTCGAATGGGGCAAATGATAGGGCGTATAACGGCTGGGCTCGGGCTGGAACCGGATTTTTCCGAGAAACAGATTGTGTACGAATGCTCCTCCGTCCGACATGTCCCATAAGTTGAATGGAGAACCGAAGATATTGTTATCCACAATGTACGGACCGTGATTCACCTCCATATAGAGGTCCTCCACTACATTGTCGTAAAACAGATTCCCGGTGATCCGGGTTCCCTGCGTCATCCAATCGAGAAACAACCCCTTCTCGGTGTGATGGATCCGATTGCCCTGAATCAGCACATCAATGGCCCCGTGAAACTTGATTCCTCCCAACTCCGGACCTTTCAACTGCTTGTTCGACGCGATATTATAGATGTGATTTCCGACAATCCGGCTGAATGCAGCCCCCATGCTGCCACAAATTCCACTCTGACCACAATCGTAGATCGTATTGTTCCGAACCACGTGCGAACCGATATGCTCGCGGTTTCATCCGTTCCGCAGCGTTTTGAATATGACTTCGATGTAGTGCAACGAACCGTCAAAAACCGGATTGGCCGACCACACATTGTGTCCGGTCGAACGCTCCTTACCCAACGTAATTCCCGCACATTTGGAGTCGTGAATGACATTGTTCTCGATGATCCACCCCTTATTCCAATTCGTTGCGATCATTCCGATCTGTTCAGCCGTAGGGGCCGGCCACTGCGTTGCGGCCTGACTGAACCGGAAACCACTGATCGTGATGTAGTCGATACCGGGTCTCGACGGATAGAAACAGGTACGACGTACGGAGATCTCCACCAGCTCCCGATTGGGATTCTCCTTTTGGAAATTGGCCCATAGCGTTGTCGAGTGTTCATCACTTTCGCAATACCACGCATAAAGGGCCCGATCGGGATCTGCCAGCGTCGAGTCGGGTGACACATGGGCAACCTGCTCCAATGAAGGCTGCTCGCACAGAGCCACCCCATTCAAAAATACCTCTCCGGTATGTCTCGGCCAACCGGGATTTACATACCAATCTCCTTCTACCACCGTTTGATACGGATTATGATCTCCGAAGAAGGCATTGGGAATCACAATTTTCCACACGCCTTTTGTTTCGGTCCGCTCCCATTTTCCCGGAATGACCTCCGATCCTTTGATCTCTACCTGTTCACCCTCCGCCGCACGGTAGACAATTCTTAGCGTATCGCATGTCCCTCCTCGGGTCGGATTGATCCACTCCCGATAGGTACCTTCATGTACTGTCACCGTATCTCCCGGCTGAGCAATCCGCGCGGCATAAGCTACCGTACGGAAGGGTTTCGAAAAGGTTCCCTCAGCAGCATCACTCCCATCGACCGAAACATGATACTCCTTTGCATGAACGAACGATGTCGGGAACAAACCCATACACAACGCCGCAAACACCAAGCATACGGCGACTCGATTTATATGAATATACATAATCCAACGATAAAGATCCATTAGTAAAAAAGGCCAACGGTCACGTTCGGCTCATATCCTACGACATTTACGGTTTCACCTCCACCTCTATACGATTCACACATCCTCTCCGCTCGCCTTGGTTTCCTGAAACAGCCAAACTTCCATCTCGCTAAAGATAGTGTTTTATTCCCGAAAAATCGAAACCATTATGTAAAATAGAGACGAGAGAGCCATAAAATTTTACTTCACAGAGCATTTTATTCGATCTCACATGATCATTTTCCCGTGAACGGGTTTCTTCTACGCCCCCCAGATTTTCAAATAGAAAAGTTTATCATCCTACACGTGCAACATCCGCCACCCGCTACTTTCATGTACTTCGCAAAAGGTACATCCATACAACGCCCCATACCTAATCTCTCTCAATCACCCACTCCGCCTCTCGCCGTGCTTTTCTCTCCTCTCTCACTCAATCCTCCCACACACAAAATAAAAGGACGAATCCTCCTTGGATCCGTCCTTCCATAAATATGGAGAACTTAAGCCTATTTCTCGGCTTCAGCGCTCTTCTCTTCAGCAACCTCTTCTTTCGGTGCCTCCTCAGCTGCTTTCTCTTCAGCAGGTTTTGCTGCCGGAGCCTCAGCTGCCGGAGCAGCCTTTTTCGCGCCCGAACGGCTACGACGAGTCTTGGGTTTCTCAGCAACCTTCACCTCTTTCGTATAGGTTTCATTGAAATCCACCAATTCGATAAAGCAGGTCTCAGCACCATCACCCAAACGGAAACCGGTCTTCAAGATGCGGCAATATCCACCCGGACGATCGGCAATCTTCGGCGCTACTTCACGGAAAAGTTCGGCCACGGCCTTTTTGTCCTTCAGATAACTGAATACCACACGACGAGAATGAGTCGTATCCTGTTTGGATTTGGTAATCAAGGGCTCAACATACATTTTCAGAGCCTTAGCTTTGGCAACCGTCGTGTTGATCCGCTTGTGCATGATCAGCGCATTTGCCAAGTTGGCCAGCAACGCTTTCCGATGGGCTGCCTGACGGCCAAGGTGATTAATTTTTCTGTTATGTCTCATAATTACGTAATCTTAATTTTATACACCGCTGTCTCAGCGATCGACGTCGTTAATCCTTATCCAATTTATAGATCGACACATCCATTCCGAAGTGAAGGTTCAGATTTGCCAACAGATCATCCAACTCCGACAAAGACTTCTTACCGAAGTTTCTGAATTTCAACAAATCATTACGATTGAACCGCACCAGATCGCCTACGGTTTCGACCTCGGCAGCTTTCAGACAGTTCAGTGCACGCACCGACAGATCTTGATCCGAGAGCTTGGTTTTCAACAGTTGGCGCATGTGCAACACATCTTCGTCGAACTCTTCCGTCGCATTGTTTTCCTCCAGATTCAACGTGATTTTCTCGTCAGAGAAGAGCATGAAATGATGAATCAATATTTTAGCCGCCTCCTTGAGCGCTTCTTTCGGATGGATCGACCCGTCCGTCGTAATCTCGAGGTTAAGTTTTTCGTAGTCGGTCTTCTGTTCCACCCGGTAGTTTTCCACCGTGAATTTCACGTTCTTGATCGGTGTATGGATCGAATCGATCGGGAGCAGACCGAATTCTGCATCGGCGGGACGGTTCTCCTCAGCCGGCACATAACCGCGACCTTTACCGATGGTCAGATCCATCTGCATCTTGACATCGTCATTGAGTCGGCAAATCACCAGATCGGGATTCAACACCTTGAAATTCGTCAGGAAGTTCGAAATGTAACCGGCCGTAAGTTCGGTTTGACCGGCCACATTGACCGTAACCTTTTCACTGTCGGCATTTTCGACGGTTTTGATAAAACGCACCTGCTTGAGATTCAAAATGATTTCAAGCATTCCTTCCATAACACCGGGGATAGCAGCAAATTCATGGTCCACGCCGGCCACCTTCACCGTAGTGATCGCATATCCTTCGAGTGAAGAGAGAAGGATGCGGCGAAGTGCATTACCGATTGTCATACCGAATCCGGGTTCCAACGGACGGAATTCAAACCGTCCGAAGGAAGAAGTAGATTCGAGCATTATTACCTTTTCAGTCTTTTGAAATGCTAATATTGCCATAATTATTGCTCCTCAGTTTAGATTACTACTTAGAGTACAACTCGACGATCAACTGTTCGTTGATGTTTTCCGGGATGTCGGCACGTTCGGGTTTCGAGATGAACTTACCGCTCATCTGGCTACCGTCCCACTCCAACCAAGCGAAACGGCTGCGTCTACCGCTGCCCAGCGCATCCTGAATAACCTCCAATGATTTTGATTTTTCACGAACGCCAACCGTGTCGCCCACCTTCAACGAATAAGACGGAATGTTTACAACGTTTCCGTTTACCAGAATATGGCGATGCGAAACCAACTGACGAGCTGCCGCACGCGTAGGCGCAAGGCCCAAACGATATACGACATTATCGAGACGGCACTCGAGTAATTTCAACAGGTTTTCACCCGTAATACCACCCAGACGTGCTGCTGCCTCATAGGTTCTGTAGAACTGTTTCTCCTGTACTCCATAGATCGCTTTTGCCTTCTGTTTTTCGAGCAGCTGCGTTCCATACTCGGAGACCTTCTTGCGTTTACGGGCAAGTCCGTGCTGTCCCGGAGGATAATTCTTCTTTTCGAACGACTTATCCGTACCGAAAATTGCCTCACCAAATTTTCTGGCAATTTTTGTTTTTGGTCCTATATATCTTCCCATTTTTAGAAATTTTTCTTAAATCTTAACAGAATTCGCTTCTACTCACCTCTGTCGGATCGGCCCATGCCCCGGACAGAAACCTTTTGGGTCCGAGACACTGAACGATCTGACACGCGTTACCAATAACAATTACACGCGACGACGGTTAGGTGGACGACATCCGTTATGCGGCAGCGGAGTAACATCGATGATTTCGAGCACTTCGATACCAGCACCGTGGATCGTACGAATTGCCGATTCACGACCTGCTCCGGGACCTTTTACATACACTTTAACCTTACGGAGTCCCATATCGTATGCAACCTTGGCACAATCCGTAGCTGCGGTTTGGGCAGCATAGGGCGTGTTCTTTTTCGAACCTCTAAAGCCCATTTTTCCGGCAGAACTCCAACTGATCACTTCGCCGTTTGCATTGGTCAGCGTAATGATCACGTTATTGAAAGTCGAGTGCACATGGGCCATACCCTGTGCTTCAACTTTAACAACTTTCTTTTTAACTGTTCCTGACTTTTTTGCCATAATTCCCTGATATTACTTAGTTGCTTTTTTCTTATTGGCTACGGTTTTCTTACGTCCTTTCCGGGTACGAGCATTGTTTTTCGTACTTTGTCCGCGTACGGGGAGTCCAAGACGGTGACGAATGCCGCGATAGCAACCGATATCCATCAGACGTTTGATATTCAACTGAACGGTCGAACGGAGTTCTCCTTCAACCTTGTAACCTTCGCTGGCGATGATATTACGGATCGCTGCGACATTCTCGTCGCTCCAATCCTTAACTTTCAGATCATAGCTGATCTGTGCCTTATCCAGAATTGCGCGAGCGGTACTTCTTCCGATACCGTAGATATAGGTCAAACCTATCTCGCCTCTTTTATTTTTGGGTAAATCTACACCGACAATACGTGCCATAAATATAATTACATTTAAATTTTCAATTAACCTTGGCGCATTTTCAATTTAGGATTCTTTTTGCAGATCACATACAGCCGTCCTTTACGCTTCACGATCTTGCAATCCTCGCTTCTTTTCTTGATGGATGTTCTAACTTTCATTTTTCAGACATCTTAATTGTTTGTATTGTAACAAATCACAGTACATTTCTCCGGCCTCACGCCGTTAAAACGAAATCCTCGTGGAGCTCACTTACTTGTACCGGAACGAGATCCGTCCCTTGGTCAAGTCATAGGGAGACATCTCCACTTTCACTTTGTCCCCCGGCAAGATTTTGATGTAGTGCATCCGCATCTTTCCGGAAATGTGGGCGGTGATTACGTGGCCGTTATCCAACTCTACGCGAAACATCGCATTGGACAACGCTTCGATAATCGTACCATCCTTTTCGATAGCAGCCTGTTTTGCCATAAATGCTTAATTTTTAAGTGCTCGTTCAATGATCCCGAAATCCGTCAACACATCCGGACCGCCATGTTCGGTAATTGCAACTGCAAACTCAAAATGGGCTGCCGGTTTACGATCCCGTGTGCGGACCGTCCATCCATCTCTTTCGAATACGACCTCACGGCTTCCCATATTGATCATGGGTTCGATACAGATGACCATTCCCTTTTTCAAGAGCGGTCCGCGACCTCGCGCTCCATAATTGGGAACCTGAGGATCTTCGTGCATCTTTCGGCCGAGTCCGTGACCCACGAGTTCGCGAACGACCGAATAGCCGTGTTTTTCGGCATGGTTCTGTACGGCGTTTCCTATATCGCCGATGCGGTTACCCGCTTTTGCCTGTGCTACACCCTTATAAAGAGCCTCTTTGGTTACGTTGAGCAGCTCCTCCCACTCGGACGGAATCTGACCCACTGCAAAGGTATATGCAGAATCTCCACAAAACCCCTTCATAAATGTGCCGCAATCTACCGAAACAATATCTCCCTCTTTCAAGATGGTTTTTGCTGACGGGATACCGTGCACGATCTGTTCGTTCACCGAGATGCACAACGTGTTCGGGTACCCCTCATATCCTAAAAAACTCGGTTCCGCACCGTGACTCCGGATAAAATCCTCGGCGATTCGATCCAATTCGAGAGTTGATATTCCCGGTTTCACATGACGGCCGACTTCGGCCAGCGTCTCGCTCACCAAGAGGTTGTTCTCTCGAAGTATCTCGATCTCCTCGTCTGTTTTTAGGTATATCATAAACCGACTCCGAATTTAAGCATTACGTCCTTTGATTCGACCGGTTTTCATCAGGCCGTCATAGTGACGCAGAAGCAAGTAACTTTCAATTTGCTGAAGGGTATCGAGAATTACACCCACCAAGATCAGCAACGAAGTACCTCCGTAGAAGAGTGCGAACTGGTTGTTGATTCCCAATTTCATTGCGAACGCAGGCAGAATCGCTACGATCGCCAAGAAAATAGAACCGGGGAGCGTGATTCTCGTCATGATGGTATCGAGGTACTCGACCGTCTTCTTACCGGGTTTCACACCGGGAATAAAACCGCCGTTACGTTTCATATCCTCAGCCATCATGTTAGGATTCACCGTAATTGCTGTATAGAAATAGGTAAATGCGATAACCAGCAGGGCGAAAGTAAAGTTATACCAGAACCCGCCATAATCGCTGAAAGCCGTTCCGATCGCACTCGAAGAGAAGAGAGCGGGAATAAACATCAATGCTTGAGCAAAGATGATCGGCATCACACCGGCCGCATTGATTTTCAACGGGATATACTGACGTACACCGCCATACTGTTTGTTACCTACGATACGTTTAGCATACTGTACCGGAATCTTCCGTACGGCCTGCACCAGAGCGATAGTTGCAGCGAAGACCAAGAAGAGCAGGGCCAATTCAACGACCAACATCACGAAACCACCGGTTGATTCGGTGAAACGCGTATTGAACTCAGCCAACAAGGCGTGGGGCAAACGGGCGATGATACCCACCATGATGATGAGCGATACACCGTTTCCGATACCTTTGTCGGTAATCTTCTCGCCGAGCCACATAACAAACATCGTTCCCGCAATCAACAGCACAGTCGAGCTGAAATAGAACAGCGTAGACGAGCCCATTACGAATGCATAGGAAGGCAGTGTTTTCTGCAGGTTGGCCAAATAAGCTGGGATTTGGAAGACCAGTACAAGGATGGTCAGATAACGCGTCCACTGATTGATTTTGCGGCGACCGCTCTCTCCCTCTTTCTGCAACTTTTGGAAATAGGGAACGACGATACCCAACAGCTGGATCACGATCGAGGCAGAGATGTAGGGCATAATTCCAAGAGCGAAGATCGACGCGTTGCTGAAGGCACCTCCGGAGAAGATATTCAACAACCCGAGCAATCCGTTTCCGTCGACCTGACTCTGAAGATCGTTCAGTGCGACGGGGTTGATTCCCGGAATCACCACAAAACTACCGAAACGATACACAAGAATCAACGAGAGGGTAAAGAGAATTCTCTTACGCAACTCCTCGATCTTGAATATGTTCTTTATGGTTTCGATGAATTTTTTCATTGCTGAAAACTTAAAGTTTGATTACTTTGCCCTGCTGAGCCTCGATAGCTGCCTGTGCTGATTTCGAGAAGGCGTGAGCGCTGACCTCGAGTGCTACGGAAAGCGTACCGTTGCCCAAGATCTTCACCCGATCGTTCTTCGAAACGAAACCGGCTTCGATCAACGTCTCGATATCGATACTTTTCAGCGATTTCTTAACGGCGAGTGCATCCAGCACACCCAAGTTGATTCCTTTGTACTCGACTCTTTTCAGATTGGTAAATCCATATTTGGGCAAACGTCTCTGTAAAGGCATCTGACCTCCTTCGAATCCCAATTTCGAAGAGTAACCGGAACGTGATTTCGCACCTTTGTGCCCGCGCGTAGAGGTTCCTCCGTATCCCGAACCTTGTCCCCGACCGATACGTTTCTCTTTATTGGTCGATCCTTTTGCAGGTTTTAAATTACTCAGATTCATTCGTTTTTTCTTATATGCCGAAACCGAAAGACCTCACAGCCATCGGCTTCGGCTGGTTTTGACTACTATTTTACTTCTTCGATTTTAACCAGATGTTTCACTTTCGCGATCATACCGAGTATCACGGCTGAATCTTCGTGCTCAACGGTCTGATTGATTTTGCGAAGTCCAAGCGCATCGAGGTTCTTTTTCTGGATTGCAGACGAACCGATACGACTTTTTATCTGCGTGATTTTCAATTTTGCCATTTCTTCGACGAGTTTATTTATCCGTTAAACACTGTATCGAGCGACACGCCGCGCACTTGAGCTACGCTGTATGCATCGCGGAGTTCGAGCAACGCTGCGATCGTGGCTTTCACCAAGTTGTGGGGGTTTGACGATCCTTTGCTTTTTGCCAACACGTTACGGATGCCCACGCTCTCCAAGACGGCACGCATGGCACCTCCTGCGATAACACCCGTACCGGGAGCTGCCGGACGAATCATCACCAACGAACCGCTGTAACGGGCCTCTTGTTTGTGGGGAATAGTTCCGTTCAATACGGGAATCTTCACCAAGTTCTTCTTGGCGTCTTCAACGCCCTTGGCAATGGCTGCCGTAACCTCTCCTGCTTTTCCCAGACCGTATCCTACGACACCGTTTTCATTGCCCACTACGACGATCGCCGAAAAGCTGAATGTCCGACCTCCTTTGGTCACCTTCGTAACTCGTTGGATACTTACGAGCCGATCCTTCAGTTCGAGATCGCTCGTTCTTACCTTCTTTATATTCGTATTTGACATATCGCTTAGAATTTAAGACCACCCTCTCTGGCGGCGTCAGCTAACATTTTTACTCTTCCGTGATAGAGGTATCCGTTACGGTCGAAAGCCACCTCGGTGATACCTTTCTGAGCGCTGCGCTCGGCAGCCAATTTTCCGACCAAAGCCGCTACTTGGATTTTGGTCAAACCTGCTGTCTTTTCGGCGATCTCCTTATCTTGAGACGAAGCCGATGCCAATGTAACGCCGTTCACATCGTCAATAAGCTGTACCGAAATATGTCTGTTGCTTCTAAATACCGACATACGAGGTTTTTGGGCAGTTCCGTTCACAATCTTGCGAATACGCAACTTGATACGTCCTCTTCTTTCTATCTTATTCAATGACATAACTGTACGATTTTACTATTTAGCGTTAGCAGATTTACCAGCTTTACGGCGAAGTTGCTCGCCCACAAACCGGATACCTTTTCCTTTATAGGGTTCAGGTTTACGCAACGAACGGATCTTGGCTGCGACCTGACCGATCAGTTGTTTGTCGATACTTTTCAACGTAACGATCGGGTTACCTTTTTTCTCGGTCACGGCTTCTACCTTGATTTCGGGAGGAAGCATCATTTGGATATCGTGAGAGTAACCGAGGCTCAGTTCCAGAATCTGACCTTTAGCTTCGGCCTTGAAACCTACTCCGACCAACTCTTGTTTGATCTCATAGCCTTTCGATACGCCGACAACCATGTTGTGGATCAACGCACGATAGAGTCCGTGCATCGAGCGGTGGCGAGGTTGATCGGTCGGCCGGGTTACGTGTACGGCATTTCCCTCCACTTGTACTTTAATATCGGGATCCACCTTCTGGGTCAATTCGCCCAGAGGCCCTTTCACTCTGACCACATTATCGGCTCCGACCGTCACGGTCACGCCTGCGGGCAGGTCTACAGGTAATTTTCCAATTCTTGACATTTTCTTCTTTGTTAATTTTTACTTGTCTTTCCTTCGCTTTGGGCGACATACAGACAGTTACACATTCGTTTATTCCGGCCGATTAATAAACGTAGCACAAAATTTCGCCACCTACATTCTCCTGACGGGCCTTTTTGTCGGTCATGATGCCTTTCGACGTAGATACGATGGCGATTCCCAAGCCGTTGAGTACGCGAGGCATTTCGCTTGCGCTGGCATAACGACGCAAACCGGGACGGCTGATACGTTTCAGTCCCTTGATTGCGCAGACTTTGGTCTCGGGATGGTACTTCAAAGCGATTTTGATCATGGGATGACCCTTGGCGTCCTCCTCGAACTTGTAGGCCAGGATGTAGCCTTGTTCGAACAGGATCTTTGTAATCGCCTGTTTCATTTTTGAGCCGGGAGCTTCAACCACCTTGTGGTTGGCTTTCACCGCGTTTCTGACTCTCGTCAGAAAATCCGAAATTGGATCTGTCATCTTTTTGAATCGATTAGTTATAAAAAATACAATTTACAGACTAAAAATCAGGCGCTAAAGATACGAAAAAAAATCGTATTTTCAACACCTAATTTTTAATCCGCAATTTGCAAACCTTTACCAACTCGCTTTTTTCACGCCGGGGATCAATCCCTTGGAGGCCATTTCACGGAATTGGATACGGCTGATACCGAAAATTCGCATATATCCTTTGGGCCGTCCGGTCAACTTGCAACGGTTGTGCAGACGGATCGGATTCGAATTACGGGGCAGCTTTGCCAGACCTTCGTAATCACCGGCTTCCTTCAGCGCAGCCCGTTTCGCAGCATAACGTTCTACGAGTTTGAGGCGTTTCACCTCACGGGCTTTCATGGATTCCTTTGCCATATTCTATTAGTTCTTTTTATGATTCTTAAACGGAAGGCCGAACTGTTTGAGCAGTGCATAAGCCTCTTCATCGGTTTTGGCCGAGGTTACGAACGTAATCTCCATACCCAGAATCTTCGTGATCTTGTCGATATCGATTTCGGGGAAGATGATTTGTTCGGCAATACCCAAGGTATAGTTACCCTGACCGTCGAACTTGTCGTTGATTCCCTTGAAGTCGCGGATACGCGGAAGAGCCACGGCGATCAAACGTTCGAGGAACTCATACATTTTGTTGTGACGCAACGTTACGCGTGCACCGATAGTCATTCCCTTACGCAGTTTGAAGTTCGAGATATCCTTCCGAGATTTGGTCGTTACGGCTTTCTGACCGGTAATTTTCGTCAGCTCCTCGATAGCCGTTTCGATAATCTTCTTATCGGCTACGGCTTGACCCAGACCCTGATTGATCACGATCTTTTCCAGTACGGGAACCTGCATTACGCTGGTATAACCGAACTCTTTTACAAGTGCAGGCACCACCTGCTCCTTGTACATTTTCTTCAGTGTAGGTACGTAATTCATTATTTGATCTCCTCCCCGGACTTTTTAGCGTAACGTACTAATTTTCCATCGGCATTCACCTTACGACCGATACGGGTAGCTTTCCCGCTTTTCGGATCGATCGGTTGCAGATTCGAAATGTGGATCGGAGCCTCTTGCTTCTCGATTCCACCCTGCGGTTTCTTGGCATTGGGTTTGGTATGTTTGCTTACCATGTTGACCCCTTCAACGATAGCGCGCTCTTTGTCGACCAATACGCGGAGAACCTTTCCTTGTTGGCCCTTGCTCTCGCCGGCGTTGACGATTACCATGTCCCCTTTCTTGATATGCAATTTTACTGACATCTTGAAATCTTTTTAAAATTACAATACTTCGGGAGCCAGCGAAATAATCTTCATGTAGGAATCACGCAGTTCACGAGCAACCGGCCCGAAAATACGAGTTCCGCGCATCTCTCCCTGATTATTCAGAAGTACCACCGCATTGTCGTCGAAACGGATATAGGATCCGTTGGTACGTCTGATCTCCTTGGTAGTTCTGACTACGACCGCCTTGGAGACGGTACCCTTCTTCATGTCGCCTGAAGGGGAAGCGCTCTTGACAGTCACTACAATTTTATCGCCGATCGTCGCATAGCGCTTGCCTGTTCCGCCCAACACACGGATACAAAGCACCTCTTTTGCGCCGCTGTTATCGGCTACCGTTAGTCTGCTTTCTTGTTGTATCATGGCTATTTAGCTCTTTCAATTATTTCTACTAATCTCCAACGCTTCGTTTTGCTGAGAGGACGCGTCTCAGCTATACGTACTGTATCTCCGGGGTTACAGGTATTGGTCTCGTCGTGAGCGACAAATTTCGATGTCTTGTTTACGAACTTACCATAGATCGGATGCATCTCCTTTCTTTTGATGGCCACCGTAATAGACTTATCCATCTTATTGCTGACAACTACCCCGATTCTTTCCTTTCTGAGATTTCTTTCCATGGGTAATTAACTTTTTACGTTTTTCTTTTCCGCGAGAATCGTCATCATGCGGGCGATATCTCTACGCGTTTTTTTGATCGTAGTCGGATTCTCTACCGGAGAAACTGCATGGTTGAGCTTCATTCGGAGCAGGTTGTTTTTTTCTGCATCGATACGCTCTTCAATTTCAGCAACGGTAAGTTCTCTTATTTCTGCTGCTTTCATCTCTAAATCGAATTTTCAGTGTAATCTCGTCTCACAACAAATTTAGTCGTAATCGGAAGCTTCTGAGCGCCCAGACGGAGTGCTTCTTGAGCCACTTCCAAAGGCACACCTTCGGCTTCGAACAGGATCCGACCCGGAGTTACCGGAGCTACGAATCCTTCGGGAGAACCTTTACCTTTACCCATACGCACCTCAGCAGGTTTTTTCGTTATAGGTTTATCGGGGAATATCCTGATCCAGAGTTGACCTTCACGTTTCATGCAGCGCACGATAGCTTGACGTGCGGCTTCTATCTGGCGACCGGTGATCCAAGTAGATTCCATTGCCTTGATGCCGAAGGAGCCGAATGCAAGCTGAGCTCCGCGTTGCGCATTGCCCTTCATGCGACCCTTCTGCATTCTTCTGAATTTGGTTCTTTTTGGCTGTAACATGATATTATCGCTTTAAGAAGTCTTACTTATTATTTTTTCTTTTTTTGTTATCACGTCCGCCGCGAGATCTGTCTCCACGGAATCCTCCTTGTTGATTTCCGGACGATGCTTGAGCATTCACTCCCGAGATCTGGAACAGATCGCGTTTTTGGTAAACCTCACCGTTGCAGATCCATACCTTGATTCCCAGAAGACCCACTTTCGTCAGGGCTTCTGCGAGGGCATAGTCTACATCCGCGCGGAACGTATGCAACGGAATACGACCCTCCTTATAGGTTTCGCTCCGGGCCATTTCGGCTCCGCCCACACGGCCGGAGATCTGGATTTTGATCCCTTCTGCACCCATACGCATGGTCGAGGCGATCGCCGTCTTGATGGCACGACGATACGAGATACGGCCCTCGAGCTGACGTGCGATGTTGTTGCTTACGATTACGGCATCGATCTCGGGACGTTTTACCTCGAAGATATTGATCTGAACATCTTTTCCGGTCAGTTTGCAGAGTTCGCCCTTGAGCTTGTCCACTTCCGAACCGCCCTTACCGATAATAATACCGGGACGTGCGGTAGAGATCGTAACCGTCACGAGCTTCAACGTACGTTCGATAATGATTTTCGAAATACTTGCCTTGGCCAGACGGGCATTCAGATATTTCCGGATTTTAGCATCCTCGACGAGTTTGCTGGAAAAGTCCTTTCCGCCGTACCAATTGGAATCCCATCCGCGAATGATTCCCAGTCTGTTTGATATCGGATTAACTTTCTGTCCCATCTGCTTTGCTTTTTTTATCTTCTTTAACTTCCATTTTATCGACTACGATCGTCACGTGATTCGAGCGTTTGCGGATCCGGTGAGCACGACCCTGAGGAGCCGGTTGAATCCGTTTGAGCATTTTGCCTCCGTCAACGAAAATCTCTTTTACACAGAGTACGTTATCCTCGAGACGTTGGCCTTCGTTTTTCTGTTCCCAGTTGGCGATTGCCGAACGCAACAGCTTTTCCAATTTGATTGAGGCGGCTTTTTTGCTGTACCGCAATACCCCCAGCGCCTTGTTAATCTCCATTCCGCGAATCAGATCGGCAACGATGCGCATCTTCAGCGGAGAGGTCGGACAGTCACGAAGTACGGCGATAGCCTTCTGCTTCTTTTCTGCCTTCAATTTTTCGGCTCTTATGCTTTTTCTTGCACCCATTTTTACCTACTATTTTTTCTTATTACCTGAATGACCACGGAAGTTACGCGTCGGGGCGAATTCCCCAAGTTTGTGACCTACCATGTTCTCTGTTACATAAACAGGAATAAACTTATTCCCGTTGTGCACGGCGATCGTATGTCCGACGAAATCGGGCGAGATCATACTTGCACGCGACCATGTCTTGATGACTGTCTTCTTGCCACTCTCATTCTGGGCGAGCACTTTCGCTTCCAGCTTGGGTTCAATGTATGGTCCTTTTTTTAATGAACGGCTCATTATGCTACTATTTTAAAATTATTTTTTCCTTCTGGATACGATGAACTTAGAAGTAGTCTTCTTAGGATTCCGAGTCTTGTAACCTTTTGCCAGAAGACCTTTACGCGAACGAGGGTGACCTCCAGAGGCGCGACCTTCACCACCACCCATCGGGTGATCTACCGGGTTCATAGATACGCCTCGGTTGCGAGGACGGCGACCCAACCATCTCTTTCGTCCGGCTTTACCGTGCGATTCGAGGCTGTGATCGGGGTTCGAAACCACGCCGATCGTTGCGCGGCAGGTTACAAGCACCATACGGGTTTCTCCCGAAGGAAGCTTAATAATAGCGAATTTACCTTCACGGGCTAAAAGCTGTGCGTAGGTACCGGCACTACGCGCCATCACGGCGCCTTGACCGGGGTAGAGTTCAATGTTGTGGATCACCGTTCCGAGCGGAATTTCCGACAGGAACAGCGTGTTACCGACTTCGGGAGCCACACCGGCACCCGTCGATACGCTCTGACCCACTTTCAGTCCATTGGGAGCCAGCATATAGCGTTTCTCTCCGTCAGGATAGTAGAGCAATGCGATACGTGCTGAGCGGTTCGGATCGTACTCGATCGTCTTTACCACTGCACTCATATTATCTTTGTCGCGTTTGAAGTCGACAATACGATACATTCTTTTGTGACCGCCACCGATGTAACGTACGGTCATTTTACCGCTGTTGTTACGTCCACCCGTACTTTTGAGGGGGGTAAGCAACGATTTTTCCGGTACAGACGAAGTAATATCGTCGAAGGTACCGATCATTTTATGACGAGTACCCGGAGTTATGGGGTTAAACTTTCTTATGGCCATTTCGCTTAGATATTACTGTAAAAATCGATCTTGTCTCCGTCCTTCAGCGTTACGATCGCTTTTTTGAAGTGATTCGAACGTCCCACCAGAAGGCCCTGTTTCGTATAGCGGCTTTTGAGTTTACCCATATAGTTCAGGGTATTCACATCCATGACGACCACGTTATACATCGCTTCAACCGCATCTTTGATCTGCAGTTTGTTCGCCCTCGGATCTACGATAAAACCGTAACGGTTCAACTTTTCGCCCTGAGCCGCCATTCTTTCGGTTAAAATTGGCTTAATTAAGATATCCATTGTTTTTTCTGTTTTTACAGTCCGAACATTTGATTAATTACATTCACAGACCCTTCAGCCATGAGGATGTTTCCTGCGTTCATCACATCGTACGTATTGATATTCGAAGCGAGGACGATCTTGACATTTTGGAGGTTGCGAGCCGAGAGGGCGATGTTTCTGTTCGATTCGGGCAGAATCAACAGGATCTTTTTCCCTTCGAGGTCGAGATTTTTCGTAATGGCGATAAACTCTTTGGTTTTAGGAGCCTCCATCGAGAAATCTTCGACTACTTTGATCGCATCTTCCTTAGCCTTGTAGGTCAGGGCGCTTTTACGTGCCAGTTGTTTGAGTTTTTTGTTCAACTTGAAGCTATAATCTCTCGGAACCGGACCGAATACGCGACCTCCACCCGGGAACAACGGCGAGAGGATGCTACCCGAACGAGCTCCACCCGTACCTTTTTGTCTTTTGAGTTTACGGGTCGAACCGGCAACTTCGTTACGTTGTTTCGATTTGTGGGTTCCCTGACGGCGGTTAGCCAGATATTGCTTTACATCGAGATAGATGGCGTGATCATTGGGTTCAATACCGAAAATTTCATCCATCAGGAGTGCCTTTTTGCCGGTCTCTTTACCCGATATGTTGTAGATTGCTGTTTCCATGATTAATTTTCGATTATTAAATATGAACCTTTAGCACCCGGAATCGATCCTTTCACAAGGAGCAAATTGTTTTCGGGAAGTTTTTTGAGAATACGGAGGTTGAGCACCTTTACCTGAACGCCGCCAGTACGACCGGGGAGACGTTTTCCCTTGAACACGCGTGACGGATAGGATGATGCACCCAACGAACCGGGTTTACGCTGACGGTTGTGCTGACCATGCGTCTGACCGCCCACACCGGCAAATCCATGACGTTTCACAACGCCTTGGAATCCTTTTCCTTTAGAGATTCCCGTAACGTCTACCCAGTCGTTCTCTTCGAATACGTCTACAGTGAGCACGTCACCCAGATTCAATTCGCCTTCGAAGTCCGTAAACTCGACCAGTTTCCGTTTAGGAGTGGTGTTGGCCTTTTTAAAGTGGCCCATCAAGCTGTTGCTGGTATGTTTCTCAGTCGTATCGTCATAGGCAAGCTGAACGGCCGAGTAACCATCTTTCTCGGGGGTTTTCAGTTGCGTAACCACACAGGGACCAGCTTCAATTACGGTGCATGGAATGTTTTTCCCATCGGCACCGAACACGGAAGTCATTCCGATTTTTTTTCCAATTAGTCCTGACATTTTGTCTTGTTAGTTAATATTGGAGACAAGTCCACTTGAAAAGCGCTCAACGACCTTTTTGCGAGCAGGTCCGGCCTTTCAAGCCTTGCCTTGTTAAAATGTTTCAAATCTTTTTGTATGCATAAGCAAGCGGCAACTCTATCCTCTTCAGTCTTCTCCACTCTCTTTCCTCCTCTCTCCTCTCTCCTCTCTCTCAATCTCTCATCTCTCTCGCTGTCTTCCACCTCTTCTCCTTCCCCACTCTTCTCAATCTCTCCGCTATCCTTCTCACTCACTTGCCCCCTCACTCGGCCCCCTTGCTTACGATTCCGCTCAGACTTTGATCTCTACTTCAACACCGCTGGGCAGTTCGAGCTTCATCAGGGCATCGATCGTCTTCGGAGTCGAGCTGTAAATGTCGAGAATCCGTTTGAACGTGCAGAGTTGGAACTGTTCACGCGCTTTTTTGTTGACGAAAGTCGAACGGTTTACGGTAAAGATCTTTTTCTGCGTAGGCAGGGGCACGGGACCGCTAACTACTGCCCCAGTGCTTTTTACCGTCTTTACGATCTTCTCGGACGATTTGTCGACGAGGTTGTGATCGTACGATTTCAATTTAATCCTTATTTTTTGGCTCATAATCTTGATTATTCTTTTTTACCACTGGTTTTTTCCACAATCTCTTTCGCCAAGTTTGCGGGAACTTCCTCGAAGTGCGAGAACTCCATCGAAGAGGTTGCACGGCCCGAAGAGATGGTACGCAAAACGGTTACATAGCCGAACATTTCGGAAAGGGGCACTTTGGCGTCTACGACACGTGCATTACCACGAGCCTCCATACCGGCTACCTGACCACGACGTTTGTTCAAGTCTCCGATGATATCACCCATATTCTCTTCGGGAGTTACCACCTCGACTTTCATGATCGGTTCGAGAATTACCGGAGATGCTTTGCGGGCAGCCTCACGGAAACCGTTCCGAGCGCAGATCTCGAACGAAAGGGCATCTGAGTCAACCGGGTGGAACGAACCGTCCAATACCGTAACCTTCATGCTGTCGAGCGGGAATCCGGCCAACGGACCGTTGGTCATTGAAGATTCGAAACCTTTCTGGATGGCAGGCATGTACTCCTTAGGAATGTTACCTCCTTTAACCACATCGACGAACTCGAGGCCCACTTTTCCTTCGTCTGCAGGTCCGATCTCGAAGACGATATCGGCGAATTTACCACGACCACCGGTCTGTTTCTTGAATACTTCGCGGTGCTGAACCGTCGATTTCAGCGACTCTTTGTAGTTCACCTGAGGTGCACCCTGATTGATCTCTACACCGAACTCACGTTTCAGACGGTCTACGATAATCTCCAAGTGGAGCTCACCCATACCGCTGATCACGGTTTGACCGCTATCTTCGTCGGTCTTCACGGTGAAGGTCGGGTCCTCTTCAGCCAACTTACCCAAAGCGATACCGAGTTTATCGAGATCTTTCTGGGTTTTCGGCTCGATAGCCAAACCGATCACCGGTTCAGGGAAGGTCATGGATTCGAGAACGATCGGATTTTGTTCGTCACACAACGTATCGCCCGTACGGATATCCTTGAAACCTACGGCAGCACAGATATCACCTGCTCCGACAACTTCCATCGGGTTCTGCTTGTTAGCATGCATCTGATAGATACGGCTGATACGCTCTTTCTTTCCGGAACGGCTATTGTGTACGTATGAACCGGCTTCGAGTTTACCCGAATATACACGTACGAAGGCCAAACGACCTACGAACGGGTCGGTTGCAATCTTGAAGGCCAAACCGCAGAACGGATCGCTCTCCGAAGGTTTACGGCTCGTCTCTTCGCCCGTTCTGGGGTCAATTCCGACCACAGCCTTGATATCCAGCGGTGAAGGCAAGAACGCCATCACATAGTCGAGCAACAACTGAACACCTTTATTTTTAAACGATGATCCGCACAACATCGGAACGATCGTCATCGAGATCGTAGCCTTACGAATGGCAGCGATCAGTTCGTCAGGGGTAATCGAATTGGGATCTTCGAAGAATTTCTCCATCAAAGCCTCGTCTACCGAAGCTACCTCCTCGATCAATTTCGCACGCCACTCGGCAGCCTCTTCCTTCATGCTGTCGGGAATCTCTTCGTAAGTATAGTTTACGAGTTCGTTCTTCTTGGCATCGTCATAAATAACGGCTCTATTATATATAAGGTCTACCAAGCCGACGAATTTATCCTCTGCGCCGATCGGCAGCACAATCGGAAGAGCGTTGGCTCCGAGACGTTCCTTCACTTGTGCACAAACGTTCAGAAAGTCAGCACCGGTACGGTCCATCTTGTTCACATAGCCCAAACGCGGTACGTGATACTTGTCAGCCTGACGCCATACGGTTTCCGACTGGGGTTCTACACCGCCCACAGCACAGAACGTTGCGATTGCACCGTCCAGCACACGCAGAGAACGTTCTACTTCAGCCGTGAAGTCCACGTGCCCCGGGGTATCGATGATGTTGATCTGGTAGGTTTTATCCTTATAGTGCCAGAAAGCGGTGGTGGCAGCCGAAGTAATGGTGATACCACGTTCTTGTTCCTGCACCATCCAGTCCATCGTTGCGGCACCTTCATGCACCTCACCGATCTTGTGTGTTTTACCCGTATAGAAAAGGATACGTTCGGAAGTGGTTGTTTTACCGGCATCGATGTGAGCCATGATACCGATATTTCTCGTATATGTTAAATCCCTTGCCATAAATTACTCTCTCCCGACGAATTAAAATCTAAAATGTGCAAATGCTTTGTTGGCTTCAGCCATTCTGTGCATCTCTTCTTTCCGTTTGAAGGCTGCACCTTCTTCGTTGTATGCAGCTTGGATTTCTGCTGCCATTTTTTCTGCCATGGATCGACCTGCACGTTTTTTAGAGTAAAGGATAAGGTTCCGCATTGCAATTGAAACTTTACGATCAGGTCTCACCTCGGTCGGCACCTGGAACGTTGCACCGCCCACACGACGAGATTTCACCTCTACCTGAGGCGTGATGTTCTCGAGGGCTTTTTTCCAGATATCCAGAGGAGCCTTGTCCGCATCCTTCATCTTCTCACCTACGATTTCAATGGCATCATAAAAAATCGTGTAGGCAATACTCTTCTTACCATCCAGCATAAGGTTGTTGACGAACCTGGTCACAAGCACGTCTCCGAACTTGGGATCTGGAAGTAGAATTCGCTTTTTAGGCTTCGCTTTTCTCATTGTTTAAAGATCTTTGTTGTTTTGTTGTGTTTAGAAAAATTGTCCGATTACTTTTTAGCGTTGGCTTTGGGTCGTTTGGCTCCATATTTTGAGCGGCGTTGTTTACGACCGTCTACACCTGCTGCATCCATCGCTCCGCGAACCAAGTGGTAACGCACACCCGGAAGGTCCTTAACACGGCCTCCACGAACCAGCACGATCGAGTGTTCCTGCAAGTTGTGGCCTTCGCCCGGAATGTAGGCATTCACCTCTTTCCCGTTGGTCAGTCGCACACGGGCTACTTTACGCATCGCCGAATTCGGCTTTTTGGGAGTGGTCGTGTAGACACGAACACATACGCCACGACGTTGCGGACATGCATCCAGCGCAGGAGCTTTACTCTTAAAGACCGGCGCCAATCTTCCTTTACGTACTAACTGTTGAATAGTTGGCATTTTACTTTACTTTTTCCTTTACTTTTTTGGTTAAAATTTTTGTTCCATTTATACAAAACGGCCTGCAAAGATACCAATTATTTTTGAAACAGCAAGATTTCCCAATCTTTTTTCGCTGATTTCCCGTGTTTTTAGGCCGATTTGCACCCCTTGCCACCCCGCTGGTTTATTGTATTTTCTTATCATTTTTTAATTATTATCAATGTAGACAATTATATAAAAAGTAATATGTTGATTTTCAATATATATACATCTATTTTCACACAAAAGAATCGACCGAATTCGGCCTTCATTCAAATTTTCCGTATTTTTGTGTCAACAGAAAAAAAATTTCGACCACGCATGGAAGAAGCGCTATTCCAAGTGCAGGCACACAGCTCCGATCCTGCCTGCGAACAGACTAACCTGCATCTGAGCATTGCCTCCTACGACACCAAGGGAACGTTGCTCAAGGTAGACTATACAGACGCGACTCCCATACAGCAGAACAAGGTCTACGCGGTCGAAACCTCCGTACACGCTGCATCCATAGCGGTCTCGCTCTACGCCGTACCACAGACAGACTCCCTATCGGATCTCGTAGCCGACAATCCGGACTTTACGGTAACCTATGAAATCTTCAAAAACGGGAAGAAAATCGACACGAAAAAGCTGTCGATCAATCGTTGGGGAGGAGCTCAAACGATAGGACTTCACTACGAATAACACTTGCTTTAGGGCGTCGGTTCATTGCGCGAATCCGAGACCTTCAGCCTAATCTCCACAAAAAACAAGATATGCTAAAAACAGCACAGAATAGCCCGGCTCCCAGAACCGACCGACGCACCCTGTGATCCTACCACTCCACTCGTCGCAATGCACTATTCGGCTTTCGCCATCTTCCGCGCCGACACACAATCTGCCCAAAACAGCATCTGCCGGCTCAATCTGCTAAAAGATTGAACCAAGCTTCACTTTTAAGGAAAACCATCATATCTCTCCGAGATCATCCCCGGCCAACCAGTTAAACCGGCTAAAATGACGCCACCACCTCGAGAGTAAACTTGTCGTGCAGCAATTTATTGCCCCAAAAATCGGAGGGTTGCTCCTTCAGCAGATATTTTTCGTAGTTCAACCGAATCTCAGACTGAATCCACTTGCTTCCAAATCCAAAATTCACCCCAACGGTAATTCGGTTCGCGCTGAACGTCTCGCGCAAATTATTCTGTACATTCAGATAGTCGACGTTGTTACCCATATCCCAACGCGCAATCGGAGCAATGTAGTCGATCATGGGGCTCTTCGGCAACTGAAACCGATAGTACCCCTGCACCTGAGCGGTTGCCATCATGGCCGTAGCTCCTTTCATGCAGAGGTAGCGACGCGCATACTCTCCCTCGAGCAACAGTCCGCCTCGCGTATACCTTAACTCACCCCCAACCATACGGAGCTTTTGTTCGAAGTCTTTTGTCACGAACGTACCGTTATGCTCCTCAACCGTAACGTGCTGGGGCGAATAACCGTGATAGTAGGCAACCGAACCTTGCAGCCCCTCTTTACCTCCCAGCTCGATCCGACCCATCAAATTCACCCGTTTTCCCCACTCGGGATTGTTCGTTCCCGAGCCGTTGAACACTCCGGCAATCAGATTCAACGGCAGGTCGGTTTTGAAATGATACGACATGGAGAGTCCCAGATCGCGCGATCCGAGCGTTTTCACGTACGAAACGATCTTCCCGTCGGAGACCTCACTGCCATAATAGCTCGTCAAATATTTCGCAAGGAACGAACGATTGGCAAACATATTGGTTGTCGGACCGCGGTCCAAGTCCGTACTGAAATGGTACTGCTGCTGCCCGAGTTTTGCATCGAATCCCCCAATACTATACCCGACATATGAATCCAAAATCGAGATTTTACCCTCGTTATTGAAATCGACCTGAATCCGATAATACATGCTTCGGCTGACGTTTCCGCGAACACCGAACCGCGAATTCCGAACGTTGAAGCGATATGCCGCATCTTGCAAGTCGACCTCGAGTTTCACCTTCACAGCCCCATCGATTTTGGGCACGTATGACACCGGTTCAACAGCGTTTACTCCTTCATCCGACTGTGTTTCTTCGGATTGTGCCATCGCCGAAACACACAGCACAAGAGCAACGACCGTCATAAAAAAACTTCGTTTCTGCATTGTTCACCATTTATAGCGACCCGACCGCGATCGCGTCGCAAAAATACGACATAAATCGCAAGGTGTGGTCTGCAATTATTTATCTTTTACAAAAAAATAAATATCTTTGTTCCTAACATAAACACACGAATCAAAAATAACATATCATAAAACCTTCGCATCATGATACCGAAGAGCAGCATAGAACAGATTGTCCAGAAGCAGCTTAAATCGCTTGCAGAACAATCGATCGGACAAGCCCGAGACATCGAAGACCGACTTCCCTACCTGACAGACCGCGCACTTCTGATCGGAGGAACCCGCGGATCCGGCACCTCGTCGCTGCTCTACCGTCTGTTTCACAACGACTATCCGGAGGCGTGGTTCACCGACTTCGACGATCCCCGCATGGTCGGATTCGACGCCATGGACTTTCGGAAGCTCGAGCAACTGATCGAGGACTCCGGGAAGGGCACCCTGCTGTTCAACCGGATTGACCTCGCAGCGGATTGGATGGACTTCTGCATCCGGAAAATCGAGCAGGGAATCAAAATCATCTCTACGGTATCTCTCGATACGCTATACGACCTGTCAAAGAGCCCGGACAGTGGACAACAGAACCTCACGCGACGCTTTTCCCTTCCGATGCGCCTGTATCCACTCTCCTACCGGGAATACCTGCGATATACCCACAAATCTGGCGGAGCACAGGCCGTCAACGAATACATGCTTCGCGGATCCTTTCCCGGCATGCTGCGTCCGGAGAACGCCGAGGCCCTGCGCCGACTCTACACCGAAATCGTCAGTCGGGACGCCCTGATCGCCGGAGGAATCCGCGACCACAACACCCTGCAACGGGTCTTGCTGCACCTGATGACCCACACAGGAGAATCCGTCACGGCCAACAAACTTCGGGACAAACTCCGGATCAAGGCGGTAAGTACCGTTGCCGAACACATGTCGTGCGCCGAACGGGCCGGACTGGTCCACTTCGTATCGATCCTCAGTGACAACCCGGCCCGACAAGCCGTCAATCCCCGCAAGGTCTATGCAACCGACACGGCAATGGCCCAAGCGGTCAGCTGGGAAGATATCGATAAACCCCGACTGTTCGAAACGCTCGTGTTCAACCATCTGAAGAGCGCAGGATACACCCTCCACTACACCAACGAGCTGGGCGGATGCGACTTTATAGCAACCGACGATGAGGGCACAACCCTTTGCATCCAAAGCTGCTATGAGGATGATCCGGACTGCATACAGACCAAAACCGAAGGCCTTGTCTACGCCTTGGAGGCTACACGATCCAAACGTGGAATCATCGTCACCCGAGACCGTACGGACCAAATCGAGACCGACGGATATACGATCGAGACGATGGATGCCGACACGTTCCTAAGCGACTTCTAAGACTCCCGATAGGCACGGAAGCGAGAGAGGACATCTATGTGGTCCAACTCCTTGGCCAACATACGGATCGTATCTTCGGGCACCTGTTTCAGATCGAGCAGCATCAGTGCATCGAGCGAGCCGTTGAAATCGTGATCGGTATTGAATCCGAGCACGGAGCTATTCAGTTGCAGGTACTTGCGAATCAACACGGGAACAGAAAAGTGGTTCCGTTCGATGTCGCAAACCAGCTTGTTGATCAACTCGAACTGCGACACCTCGGCAATCAGCGACTCGTCGATCCGCACCGGAATATCGAGTCCGGTCCGTGGTCTGATCCAACGTGACTTTTCCCGATCCAGATAGCACCCGCCAACATAGGCCGCAATCACCCGGCGAGAAACCGGATGGAAACTTCCCGAAATCGTCACCGGTCCCAGCAAGTAACGGTACTGCGTATTGGCCAGCAAAACATGCAGAATTCCTTTCCACAAGAGCATCAGTGAGGCGGGTTTTCGCTGGTACTCCTTCACGATAAAAGAGCGTCCCAGCTCGATGGTCTGTTTCAGGGTAGGTCCCATACGTCGCGACATCCGGAACAGCGTATGCGTGTAAAATCCCCGCACCCCGTACCGTCGGATAATCTCGTCACCCATGCCCAACCGATAGGCCCCGACCAGACGTCTCTCCTTCCCGTCCCATACGAACAGATGCAGATAGTACCGGTCAAAACGATCCGTATCGATCTCCCGCTTAGTTCCCTCTCCGACCTCACGGAAAGTCCGTTCCCGCAGAGCCCCGATATTCCGCATCATCAACGGAATTTCGTCGTACGGAGCACAATACACCTCAAACTCGCGGTAAGAAAACAGCAGACGTTGCATCCGGATACGGTCCAATTCGCCAGCCAACGCCTCGGAAGAGATCTCGTCACAGATACGCTCGGGCGAAGAACCGGGACGTCGAGCTATGATTCGACGACGGTGTTTTTTCCGCTCGGGTTTCAGATATTCGACTCCTGCCCGCAGGTAGTTTCCATAGGCCTCGTCGGTAAGTACCGCCGTTTTCTGCGGCAGTACGGCCGACGCGACCCGAACCGGGACCCGATTTCCCGACTTGTTCATCAACTCGCGGGGCAACAACAGAGTCCGTAGCGACGGATGGATCTTCCCGGCCAGACGAAACCATACACTGTTCGAGGCCTCGATATGTAGCGGAATTACGGGTACCTGAGCCCGCCGGATGAACTTCATGACCGACATCGGCCACTCCCGATCCTTCACCTCCTTGAATCCCCGTTGCCACGTCGCCACCTCACCGGCCGGAAAAATCACGAGCAATCCTCCCTGTTGCAGGTGACGGATCGACTCCCTCAGACCGGAGATATTGCTCTGAGCTTTCGAATCGAACGGATCGACACTGATGAAGAAACGATTCAGCGGGCCAATCCGCGAGAGCAGAAAATTCCCCATAAAGCGCACATCGGGACGCAACTTCGACAGCAGATCGATCAACACGATTCCATCCAATGCACCTGTCGGATGATTGGCCACGACAATAGCCGCACCGGATCGGGGTATATGCTCCAACTCTTCGGGAAATGTCTCATACGAGACCTGCAAGTTATGCAGGAGCCCTTCGGGATAGGGGCCCGGATAGGATAACGTGTCGTCGTACAACCGGTTGACCTGCTTGATTGCCGCGATTTTCATGATCAGCGAGGCACGGGCTCGGGCCCAACCTCCGGTCTGTCCAAAACAAAGGTCATTCTGTCGGATCAACTCCATAATCAGGATATTTTTATGTAGTTATCAACACTGACAAAATACGTTCCGAAAAAAACTTTCGTTCGACGGAGTTAAAGATATGATAAAAATTAATACTTTTATTTTTTGAAACAGAAATTTAACGTCTTTTTAATTTCATGACTTCATCGCAACGCATAGCAGGATTGAAAGAGAAGGTATCGCTTCTGCCCGAATCTCCGGGCGTGTATCAGTTTCTGGGAGCCGACGGCAAGGTGATCTACGTCGGGAAGGCCAAGAACCTCAAACGCCGCGTATCCTCCTATTTCACTTCAAAAGCGAACGTAAGCCCCAAGGTGCGGGTCATGGTTACCCGAATCGCCGACCTGCGCCATACCGTAGTCGCTACCGAAAACGAAGCCTTCCTGCTCGAAAACAGCCTGATCAAAAGCCTCCAACCCCGATACAACATTCTGCTCAAAGACGACAAGACCTACCCTTGGATCGTCATTCGCAATGAACCCTTTCCGCGAATCATATCGACCCGACGACGGGTTCGTGACGGTTCTTCCTATTTCGGTCCGTATGCCTCGGTCTACATCCAAAAGATGGTCCTCGATACGGTGCACAGCATCTACCCGCTGCGTTCCTGCTCCCTGAACCTCAACGCCGACGCAATTGCAAAAGGGAAATATCAGGTCTGCCTCGAATACCACATCGGAAACTGCAAAGGACCCTGTGTCGGACTGCAGAGCGAAGAGGAGTATCGAGAAAACGTCTCATTGGTAGCTTCCCTGCTTCGCGGAGAGACCCATGCCACGATGGATTACCTGAAATCGAAAATGAATGAGGCATCCGCCGAGTTGCGGTTCGAAGAGGCCGCCCTCTACAAAAAACGCATGGAGACGCTGTCCGCCTATCAGAGCAAATCGGTCGTGGTCAGCAACACCCTGACCAATCTGGATGTCTTCTCGCTGGTCACCGACGACGACGCGGCCTACTGCAACTACATGCACATCGCCGACGGTGCTATCGTGAATACCTTTACGGTCGAGCTGAAACCCGGTCTGGAGGACCAACCGGCAGACATCCTGCGGTATGCCATCGAACAGATATCGGAACAGCTCTCCGGACGAAGACTCGCACGCGAGGTGATCGTACCGTTCTACCCCGAAGCCAAAGAGCTCTTCGAAGGAACGCAATTCACCGTTCCACAACGGGGTGACAAGCTACGTCTATTGGAACTGTCGGAGAGAAACAGCCGCCTCTACCGACTCGAGAAGCTGAAACAGATCGAGATCAAAGACCCCGAGCGTCACGTCAACCGAATCCTCTCCGATCTGCAAAAGGCCCTGCACATGGATGTTCCACCACGCCACATCGAGTGTTTCGACAACTCCAACCTGCAAGGAACCAACCCCGTCGCATCGTGCGTCGTTTTCCGCGATACGAAACCGTCCCGCAAAGAGTACCGCCATTTCAACATCAAAACGGTGGTGGGTGCCAACGACTTTGCTTCGATGGAGGAGGTCATCGGACGCCGCTACCGTCGTCTGTTGGATGAGGGGGCCGAGCTGCCGCAACTGATCGTGGTGGACGGAGGCAAAGGGCAGCTCCGTTTCGCCTACGAGACCCTGCAACGACTCGGGATCGAAAAACAGATTACGATTGTCGGACTGGCCAAACGGATCGAAGAGGTCTATTTCCCGCACGATCCGACACCCTATTATCTCGATCGCAACGGTGAGGCACTGAAGGTACTGATGCACATCCGGGACGAAGCCCATCGGTTCGGCATTACGTTCCACCGCAAAAAACGCTCGCTTGCCTTCATCAAAAGCGAACTGGAATCGATCCCTACACTCGGCTCCCGATCGGTTGAAAAATTGCTTCAACATTTCCACACGCTCTCCCGCATCCGGCGGGCTACGGAAAAGGAGTTGACCGACCTGATCGGTCATCAACGGGCTACTGCCGTGCTCCACTATTTCGCCGCCAACGCTTCGAAACCGGACACCGGACCGGATGCTTCGACTCCACGAGCCGAAGCCGAAAAAGATTTGTGAATCCGGCAAAAAAAGAAGACCTTTGTTCCTATTACCAAATCAACAACTCAAAAACTTCTGATTCGATGAACCGTATTATCGGCATAGGTAATGCACTGACCGACCTGTTGGTCAACCTGAAAAACGATGACATGCTCACCCAATTCGGATTGCGTCGGGGCAGCATGTCGCTGGTCGACAGCAAACAATTGGAACAAATCGAAGAGTCCGTAAAGGACCTGCCAATGGCCTATTCTCCGGGAGGATCGGCCTCGAATACGATCCGCGCACTCTCCCAAATGGGAGTCTCCTGCGGCTACATCGGAAAGATCGGACACGATAAGACCGGAAACATTTTCGGACAGGCACTTTCCGACTGCGGCATACAGACACACCTGTTTCAGGGAGAATCTCCCTCCGGACGCTGCATCTCCCTGATCTCTCCCGACGGAGAACGAACCATGTGCACCTTTCTCGGGGCTGCACTCGAGATGCGGGACGATGAGATTACCCCACAGCTCTTCGACGGATACGACTGTCTCTACATCGAAGGGTATTTAGTTCAGGACCATCGGCTGATTGCACAAGCCGTTCGGACGGCCAAAAGCTGCGGATTGCAAATCGCTCTGGATTTGGCCAGCTACAACGTCGTCGAAGAGAACCTCGAATTCCTTCACGAATTAGTCACCGGGCAGGTCGATATTCTCTTTGCCAACGAACAGGAGGCAGCTGCGTTCTCGGGGGACTCGAATCCGCTCGAGTCACTCGACAAAATAGGGAAGCACTGCCCGATGGTGATCGTAAAAGTCGGCAAACACGGGGCCTACATCAAGCATCGCGGAAAGGTCGAACACGTGGGGATCGTCGCCTCTGCCCGTCGCGTAGATACGACCGGAGCCGGAGATTACTACGCTGCCGGATTTCTGGCCGGTTTATGCCGCGGACTCTCCATGGAGCAGTGCGGCACGATCGGAGCGGTCGTATCCGGTCACGTCATCGAGGTCGTGGGCCCTACGATCGACGAACACCGCTGGGAAGATATCCGCAAGAAGATCGAAGAGGTTGCTGCAGGAACCTTCCTGCTATAAGGCCGGACTGGTCTCCAAAAATTCGAGAGATTCTCCCTTATGGAATGGCTGCTCAATCTCGGCTACTTCGGTCTATTCGTCGGATCGTTTGTCGCGGCTACGGTCGTCCCTTTTAGTTCGGACGTACTGTTGGTCGGCATGCTTGCCGCAGGAGGCAACATTTGGTTGAGCGTTGCCGTAGCAACACTCGGCAACTGGCTCGGCGGGCTGACCTCCTACGGTCTGGGATGGCTCGGCAAATGGGAGTGGATCGAACGCTACATGAAGGTCAAACACGAAACCCTCATCAAACACAAGGACAAGATCGACCGATTCGGTGCGTGGCTGGCTCTACTCACATGGTTGCCTTTCGTCGGCGACGTATTTGCTATCGCTCTTGGATTCTACAAGGTCGACTTCCGCAAATCGGCTTTACTGATGCTGATCGGTAAGGGTGCCCGTTTCGTAGGATGGGCCCTGCTATTCATCTGGGGCAAGCAATTTTTCTGATTCAGACGATCGATTCATACAAAAGAGGGGACGAAAATATTTTCGTCCCCTCTTTCTCGTCTTATAAAGTCTTATTATTCGTTATTCGCGCTTCGACATATCGAGTACCAAACGTCCTGCAGAATCGGGCACAAAAGTAATCAAACGATCCCACGACAGATCAGCCTGATCCGCTATTCCGGCAAGACAATCGATCCGATAATCCACTTTTTTCATCCGAGCTCGGACCGAAGTGCTGTCCACACCGGTAAACGGCAAAGTAACCTGCTTATCCTTCGACGCCGACAGAACAAAACCATACTGAGCTGCTTCCGAAGCGAGATCAGAAAGGGAAATGCGGATCGAATCCTCATTAAACACTATCCGGCATGCTCCTCCTTCAAGAATCGGCGTCTCCACAGTCAACTCACCCTGTGCGGTCTGCTCCACTTGAGGCGCTCCAACCAGAACCGGAATCAGGCTATCCCCTTCCATTCTTACCAACCGCAGGCCGGCAACTTGTGAGGCCGTACTCCAGTTAAATCCATCAACTACCGGTAACGTCTTGTACAAACATTGTGTCGATGTTCCCTGATATTTTACATACGGAGATTCCATCCGTTCATCAAACATATGGATATCCCGGAAACGCAACGTACTGTCTTCCCAGACAAGATTAGCACGGTAGAACCGGCTGTCGAACCATACGCTTTTACGCCCGGCCGGTTTGATATCCTCGAGAGCCACCACGCTGGTCGCGGGAGTCAACGGATAGTTCTCCTTAAACCATTTCCCTGCTTCGGAGAGCGTCAGCACATCGATCGCCCCTGCTTTAGACAGGGAATCGACCAACGGTATCTGATACTCTAAACCTTGTTTCATAGCCGGCCATGTAAACGAATTCTCTTGTCCAACCTGTGTGTACTGGAAAGCCAGACAGGGCCCCGAGATCAACATATCGAAAAACCAGTCGATCCATTCAGGATTACCGCCACCCTCTATGTAAACGGGCTCCAACGTCTCCACCCCTTGAACCGGTTCCCCGATTCGGCTGTCGTACTGATTGATCGGATCACTGCCCAGCATTCGGAAGATCGGAATATCGATCTGCCCCTCCTTTGTCTGAGCGGGCATATACGCATTCACCTTGCTGGGGTAGTAGGCCTGATTCCAATAACCGCCCCACAGGGTATATCCGTCAGTTCCGACCTGATCGCGGCAGTTGCAGGAGGCAATTACCGGGTAGTGGTCGGCCATATACTGCAACGTATGCGCATCGATAAACCACGACCCCACGGCAGTCGGATACGTCCCGAAGATCTCTTTAAACTTACTCATGTACGTATCGACCAAGACCTCCCGTTCCTGAGTGGTATAACCCGTCGAGAAGCCCACATTGGCGTGCCAGTCCCACGGATACTCTCCCCGCCACTTCATACCGGCCGCTTCGACATGGGGCTGGGTAATCTCCCACCATCCGCCTACTTCACATCCGGCCGCAATCGCCTCGCGCATCAGTTCCTGATAGCGCGGATTGATCAATGCGTCGTACTGCAACAGGAACGTTCCCCGCAGATTATATTTTTTCATCAGCTCGAGCTGCGCAGCCGTTGTTTGATAGAGGTCGTCATCCGAAATATTCACCGGTCGCGGTTCCGTCTGCCGGACAAAATTGATGATATTCACGATTCGCGGTGATTCGCCCAACTCGGGTGTCTGCACCGACTCCTTACAACCCTGCCCCGAAATAACGGTCAATCCCAGCAGGATCAGGCCCAACAATCTGTTTCTCTTCATTTTCAAATACAATATATTTATTCATCGTTTTGTTCTTCTCGCTTCGACGCGACGCGCAAAATCGGTGATCTCGCTCGGCTCCGGCTGCCGGAAATCAGGTCCGGTGTCTGTCCGGCCCAATTTTTCAAGTTTCGACTTTCCATACCGATGATACGGAATATATTCGATCCGCACTCCGTTCAACTCATCCAGCAACTTAGCCAAGGCCCGTTCGTTCGCCTCGTTATCGTGAATCTCCGGGATAAAGATCGACCGCAATAGGATGTTGCCTCCGAGTTCATGCACCATACGAAGATTGCGCAACATTGCCGTAAGATCCCCTCCTGTATATGCAGCATATTGCTCTTTGTCCAAGGTCTTGACGTCCCACACAAAGAGATCGGTCACTGGCAGCACACTTCGAAACGCCTCAACACGTCCTTGCCCCGAAGTCTCTATCGCCGTATGGATCCCCTCGGCCCGAAAAGCCTCGCACAATGCCCGTACAAATTCAGGCTGGGCCATCGGTTCTCCTCCGGAAAGAGTCACACCTCCTCCCGAATTTCGGAAGTAGTCGACATCCTTCATCACCTCCTCGACGACCTCTTCGACCGACATATCCTGACCAACACGTTCGATTGCTCCGGCCACACAAACATCCGCACACAAGGAACAATCCTTACAGCGTTGTTCCCGCAACCGTGCATCGATAAGTGTCAGGTGAGCTTCATGATAGGGGCATGCCGCCTCACAACATCCGCATTCGACACACTTCACCGGATGAAACAGCAATTCGCTCTCTGCGCGCTGCGACTCCGGATTATGGCACCAGATACATCGCAGCGGACACCCTTTCAAAAAAACCGTTGTCCGTATGCCGGGCCCATCATGCGTTGAGAAACGCTGTATGTCAAAAATACGACCTTTCATCGGCTTTTATTTTACTCCTCGTTTATTGTTCGACCGTAAGCCACTGCCCCGAAAGCGCAGCGTCGACCTGCAACAGAACCGCTCCCTGCTCACACCGCGAAGGGATCGTCTTCTTGCCCATCCGAACCTTTACTTTTTCCGTTCGGGCTATCGGCAAAGTGACCTGTCCCGTACCGTAGATCTGCACACGATAGTTCGACGAGCCCTCACTTTCCGGAGCAAAGGTAATCTGCGCAACGGGTTGTTCGGCAAAGGTATATACTTTATTGTCAATCTCGATGCCTTTACAATCCCGACCGACAAATCCGATCAACCGATCCTCCCCATCCGTGCGGAACGCTACGCTCATTTTCCCTTCATAGGAGACTGTATGACCGTTGATTTTGGCATCTTCTAAAACGATGCGGTCCGACGGCAACGGATTGGCAGCCAAGGCTCGAGCATCTTCCTCCTGATTCCGCGAGAATCCTCCGGTCCAGTTCTCCCGATGGGTTCTGTAATGCTTCACCACGACGGTCGTCGTATTCGGGAACGAGGTTACGAAATAATCTGTCGTACGAGAAACAACCGATGGATTGTCGTTTACCCCTTCGAATTTTCCCGAAGCGGGGTAGGCTCCTGATGCATTTAAAATTTCAAACAAAGTCCGGGTCTCATATCCGAGACTGGCCGACTGGTCATCCCGCGGTCGGAATCCGAAATAACCGACCATACCTCTCCCCACCTTCCGGATAGTTCCTACCGTCATACCATCGGCCTGCGCAACAACTTCGCAATCAGAAGATACATTACGCACCGGATAGATCCGGTCTACCAAAAAATCGGAAAGAATCGTCTGTTCGGGAATCGATGCAAAACTGCCGCAGAAAGATACTTTTTTCCCGGCCGCAATTTCTCCCATATAAACATCGTGAGGATACTCTACCCCGAACAGCTCCTGCCACAGCCGGTCACAACGCTCTCCTGTCGCATCGACCAAAGGCGGCGCACTGAACCATACGACCTTACCTCCATTCTCGACAAACTGACGCATCTTCTCCAGCAACCCCTTCTCGGGCAGCGGTTCGAACATAGCCACCAAGGTTCCATAAGTTTTATCAGCCACTTGAATCCGTCCGTCCGGCAATACTTTACCCATTTCGAGCAGTTTATCGGCAGTCAGATAGTTGGCATAACCGTACTGGGCCATCCAACTGCCGAATCTCGGATCGGCCGCTACCAGATTCATCGGATATAAAACCAATACATCTATGTCGCGATGAACGTGCCCCGTAATCAGATCGATCGGAGCCGAAGCCTGTGCTCCGAAAGCGCTGTTGATCGCCATTTTCCACTCATACACCGGATCGGGCATTCCCCATGCCGCAGCATAGGCATTCGGGTATTTATTGATCACACCGATTGATGCCGCCATCGCCGCACCGTAGTAATTCCGGTCGTTCCACCCACACTCGGCAAAATCGTTGCCCGTCGGTTGCAGATACTCGCTCCACTTGAAGTAGTCGTAACACGCGGCAGCTGCCTGATGCACCGTATTGCCCCAGATAAAGTTCGGCGTATATTCATACTGATAGGCCATGTCGTGCAGTTTTTCGGTATTCCACAGATCGATTGTCGGACTTTCGGCCCACGAAGCATGTGCTGCCGTCCGCAGTTCATGTCCGAACAGATTTTCGGCATACTCCTTAGCCTCCCGGAACAGATCGACCACTCCGTCGTTCAACAACCGATAATAGCGGTCGCGCAGCAGGAACGTACGATGGATATCCTCCGGCGTTTCGCCCATGACATACTGGACATTCACCACTGCCTTGGCCGACGGTTCGAAATACGGCGCTCCGTAGACGAAGTAAAGCATATCCTTGTCTTCCAACGGCCGTCCGAACTTTTTCTGATAGGCTTCACTCATACTCGGAGTCAGATAGCGCACGGCAAACTGTCCTCCCTCGTGGTGTCCGAAATAGTTCCAGTCCTGCTGGATGTGCATCTCATCGGAGTAGAGCGAAGTCAGGTTCACCCCTTTTTCGTGGTATTTATCCATCAGTTCATGAAGAAATACCGGAGCATCTTCATGGAAATAGTCCATCTCATTGGTTTCATACTCCAACAGCACCAACACCCGGTCATATCCGACAGGGGCACCTTCTCCCGAGATCTGCAAATTACGCACGGGTGTTCCGGCCGGTTCTGCGCCCGATCTGTCCCACGCACGCACCACTCCGTCGGCACCGACATAAAGCGTATCCGAAGAGGGAGTGCATTCAATCCGTTCGATCGGAACAATGTCGTCCCGATTGACAGCCCGGAACGGACTATCACCGATCACTCGCTCCTTGAATGCGTACACCTTAACTCCTTGGAGTTCGACAGCGGATTTTCCTTTGTTGTTGGTCCATGCGAGCTGTTGCCAGATAGGCACCTCGAATTTTCCGGTCATCGGATCGCGAAATCCCACTTTGTATGCCAGCCAACGGCCAGCATGTCCGGTCTGCCGCTTATAGGCCTGCCCCAATTCCAGCGGGCTGAGCAAACTGAGGCAGATTCCCATATCGTATTTCTTCGCAAAATCACTGATTACACGAATTTTATCCACGTATTCATCCATATCGGGAGTCAAACTGCGCTCCGATCCCGTATCTTTTCGATACTGTCTGAAAAACTCATCGAATGCTACGATCAGCTCTTTGCATCCACGTTGTTTTCCGCTTTCGCAAACCTCCCGCAGGCTGACGATATATGGATTAAATCCAAGAGATGCATCGATCTTCTTATCGGGATCCATCAGGTCGTTCAGCTGCTGATCACTGGTCAGAATCAACGACATCGATTGTGCCCCTAAGGAGAAGGGGACAAAACACAACAAAATAAGAACGAAGCCTACAAAACTTCTGTAAAACAAGACCGTCCGGTTCATCGCAAAAAAATTTAGGTTAGTTTAGGGTTTTCATCCGATAAAGATACAGAATTATTTTCAAAATGGATCTTACAGCACTCTTTTTGCCCTTCCCATACAATAAGATCTTGAAAAATACGTTTTTAACTCATAAGCCGATCTCAAAATCTGCATACATCATCGGGCCGAATAGACTCTCAGCCATTTTTCACTTATACACCACGTAAAGGTAAACCGAAAAAATTGGCTACCTTTATGTGAAAAAAACATAATGTATTTTGCATAGTACAAATAAAAATACATATCTTTGTAATAAATAGAACCGGCGAAATAAAACTATGGACACAATCATCCAACTTCAGGGGATCAACAAAACCTACAACAACGGAAGCCCACTACACGTATTAAAAGGCATAGATCTTGAAATCCACCGAGGCGAGATGGTCTCCATAATGGGCGCCTCGGGATCGGGGAAATCGACCCTGCTGAACATCTTGGGCATCCTCGACAACTACGATACGGGAACCTACTACCTGAACGGTCAACTGATCAAAAATCCGACCGAAACCCAAGCCGCCGAGTACAGAAACCGAATGATCGGATTCATCTTCCAGTCGTTCAACCTGATCAACTACAAAAACGCACAGGAAAACGTAGCCCTTCCCCTTTATTATCAGGGAGTCTCCCGCCGCAAACGAAATGCGATCGCCCTCGAGTATCTCGACACGCTCGGACTGCGCGATTGGGCTACCCACATGCCCAACGAACTCTCCGGAGGCCAGAAACAACGGGTCGCTATCGCCCGAGCCCTAATTACCCATCCACAAATCATTCTGGCCGACGAACCGACCGGAGCCCTCGATAGCAAAACCTCGCAAGAGGTTATGGATCTCCTGCGTGAAGTCAACAATACGGGGATGACCGTGATTCTGGTAACTCATGCTCAAGAGGTTGCCGATCAAACCGATAGAATTATCCGCATCAAAGACGGGCTCATCAGTTCTATAACCGACCTGAAGTCATGAGGGAGCAGTTCCAAGAGATATTCGCCACGATCAAGCGCAACAAGCTACGGACATTCCTGACGGGTTTTTCCGTAGCGTGGGGCATCTTTATGCTGATCGTTCTGCTGGGTTCGGGGAACGGATTGAAACACGGCATCACCGACAACTTCAGCGACGGAATGCTCAACACCATGACCCTCTACGGAGGCTACGCCTCGATGCCCTATCAGGGATTCCAGACCGGTCGTTGGATCCGGCTCAATGAACAGGATATGAAGATGCTGCGAACCTCGTTCCCGAACCAGATCAAGGATATCACTGCATTGGCCTCCCACGGCAACTCACAGATGGCTTACGGAACAGAGTACTACTCGACCACGCTGTATGGCGTAACACCTGAATACGCACCGATCGACGGAATCACGCTCACCTCCGGACGTTTCATCAACGAAACGGACGTCAAGGAGCGCCGAAAGGTAGTCGTGCTGGACAAGCTGGCGACAACTACTCTCTTCAAAGACGAAGACCCCGTCGGAAAAACCATCCTGATCGACAAAATGGGATACACCATCGTGGGAACCTACAAGAGCAACGAATACTTTCAATTATCGAACGTATACATCCCCCTTTCGACCCTGTTTCTGATCTACATGGGCGACAAACGAGACGTGAACAACATTACATTTACGGTCGAAGGAGTTAATACGACTGAACAGAGTGATGCATTCAAGGAGAAAATCCGGGCACGTTTGGGAGCAGCCCATCGCTTTGATCCCGAAGACCGTCAGGCCATATGGATCCACGACAGGATGGAAAATTACAAGGATACGATGCTCATTTTCGGTGGCATTACCATCTTCATATGGATCATTGGTATCGGAACGCTGATCGCCGGCATCGTAGGTGTGAGCAACATCATGCTGGTCACGGTCCGCGAGCGAACCTTCGAGTTCGGCATCCGCAAAGCGATGGGTGCCAAGCCCTCATCGCTGATCAAACTCGTGCTGCTCGAGTCCATTCTGATTACCGGAACATTCGGCTACATCGGCATGATCGGCGGGGTGGGCATCATGGAGATCGTCAACCTGTTTGTCGAACGTGCTGCGGCAGCCTCGCCCGATGATTTCCAGATGTTCAAAAACCCGACGCTCGATCTGTCGACCATGTTGAGCGCGACCCTCGTGCTCGTTGTCGCCGGCATGATCGCAGGATATGTTCCGGCACGAAGAGCCGCGCAGATCAAAACAATAGATGCCATGAGGCACAATAAATAGCAGAAAAGAGTACAAATACGTAAACCCGCTACAACGAAATGTTCGATTTAGACCGCTGGGAAGAGATATGGCAGACCATTAACCGGAACCGGAAGCGCAGCATCATGACGGCGTTCGGCGTCTTTTGGGGTATCTTCATGCTGACCATCATGATGGGAGCCGGATTGGGACTGAAACGGCTCATGTACTCGAGTTTTGGAAGTATGGCCGTAAATTCCTGTTTTTACTGGGGTGGGCAGACCTCGCTCCCCTACAAAGGACTCCCCTCGGGCCGCAGATGGTCCTTGGAGAATGAGGACATGGCAGCAATCAAGACACAGGTTCCGGGTGTAAAGAACGTAGCGGGCATTATCTGGGGCAGCACCTACAAATTCAGCAGAAAGGACAAAAAGGGCGACTACCAACTGATGGGATACACGCCCGAGTTTCAAGAGATTTCGCCCCAGACGCTGCGTTTTGGCCGATACATCAACGACATCGACATGGCCCAACAACGCAAGGTTTGCGTAATTACCGAACAGGTATGGGAAGAACTTTTCCCGAATCGTGAAAATCCGGTAGGGCAAACGATCCGAATGAACAACATGTACCTGACCGTGGTAGGGGTATGCATTCCTCCGCGCAACGGCGTGCAATTTCAGGGCCCGACCTCCGTATTGATCCCCTTCTCGACCCTACAAAAAATGTATAACAAGGGGAATAAGTTCGACGGCATGGCCGTTGCCGCATACGACAACTGGGACATCAAAGAGGTGGAAGAGAATGTAAAAAAGGTGTTCCAGGCCCGACACACCCTCTCTCCGGACGACAACAAGGCCGTTCAGGGATTCAATCTGGGGGACCTTTTCAATAAGTTCTCCGGACTTTTCAGCGGGATCTCCATTTTGACGTGGATTGTGGGAACCGGAACCCTCTTGGCCGGTATCGTCGGGGTCAGCAACATCATGCTGGTTACGGTGCGCGAACGGACGCAGGAGATCGGAATCCGTCGGGCCCTCGGCGCCAAACCGCGAACGATCATCTCCCAAATCATGAGCGAAAGTTTCGTGCTGACCTTCGTTTCCGGAATTTTCGGATTGGCCTTGGCAATCGGCATTCTATCCCTTGCCGAGACACTACTGTTGTCTTTAACGGCCACCCCTGAAGGAGGTGGTCTGCAGATCAACACGCAAATATCGTTTGGCCTTGCACTCGGCTCCACCGGTATCCTGATTCTCGGCAGTCTGCTGGCCGGAATCCTGCCCGCCAACCGGGCGCTTAGCATAAAGCCCGTCGATGCCATACGTGAAGAATAAACAACTACTAAAAACGATGATATGAAAAAAGTTTTGAAAATCGCGCTCGGAGTGCTCTTCCTGCTTCTGCTCGTCGGCACATTCGTATTTTTGTGGAACAAGACCCGTCCGGAGAAGGAGGTCTTCGCCATCGTCAAACCGCATATCGACACCCTCGAAAAACGAGCCGTGGCGACAGGTAAAGTGGAACCCCGCGACGAGGTACTGATCAAGCCGCAAATCTCGGGTATCATCTCCGAGATCTATAAGGAGGCCGGAGAGCTGGTTCAACAGGGAGAGGTTATCGCCAAAGTGAAGGTGATTCCCGAAATGGCCACGCTCAACAGCGCCGAGTCACGCGTCAACGTAGCCAAAATCAGCCTTGAGCAGACACGACGCGACTATGATCGGGTCAAAGAGCTCTTTGACTCCGGAGTTATCTCGAAAGAGGAATTCGAGCAGAGCGAGACCTCCCTTTCGCGAGCCGAAGAAGAGATGCAAAACGCAAAAGACAATCTGGAGATCGTCCAAAACGGTATCGCCAGCCGAAATGCCGAAATGAGTAATACGCAAATTCGCTCCACCATCACGGGGATGATTCTCGACGTTCCGGTGAAGGTCGGAAACTCGGTCATCCAGTCCAATACCTTCAACGACGGAACAACCATCGCTACGGTCGCCGACCTGAATGACATGATTTTCCGCGGGAAAGTAGACGAAACCGAGGTAGGCCGACTCAAGGAGCAGATGCCCGTTAAGCTGACCATCGGCGCCCTGCAAGACATTTCGTTGGATGCCACGCTCGAATATATTGCCCCGAAAGGGACCGAGGAGAACGGTGTGGTGATGTTCGAGATCAAGGCGGCGACAAAAGTTCCGGCCGATATCTTCATCCGCGCCGGGTACAGCGCGAATGCCGACATCGTAATCGAACGCCGCGAAGGGGTGCTGACCATTCCGGAAAGCTCCGTAACATTCGAAGGCAACAAAACCTATGTCAACCTGTTGACCAGCGACTCTACCGCCGTGGAACAGACCTTCGAACGCAAGGAGGTGGTACTCGGCATGTCCGACGGGGTGAACATCGAGATCAAGGAGGGGCTTTCGGGTAACGAAAGCCTTAAAGGCGAAAAGATCACCGCACCTCGTTAATCTGTACGCACAAGCTTTTTCATATCGCACAAAACTTTCGAACATGAAGCGAAAAAACATACTTATCCTGTTGTCGTCGGCCCTGATCGGTCTGCAAGGCATCCAAGCACAAACGACGTGGACGCTAAAGCAGTGTATCGACTATGCCATCGAACACAACATCACCGTCCAACAGCTCCAGATCAACAGCGAGAATCAGGAGATCCGCTTGAATACCGCTCGCAACAGCCGGCTACCAAACCTAAACATCAATTTAGGAGAAAATGTTTCGTTCGGACGTGGAGCAGGACGTGACGACCGGATCGTCGACAACACACAGATCTCCACATCGATGGGAGCCTCAGCCAGCGTATCGGTTTTCCAAGGCATGGCCATCAAGCATAACATTGCGGGTCGGACCTTGGACCTTAAGGCAGCCCTGAAGGATTTGGACCGGGCCAAAGAGGATGTCGCACTGAACGTAGCATCGCTCTACCTTCAGGTTCTGCTGAACAAGGAGCTGGTAAAGGTAGCCGAAAGTCAGGTAGAACTGAGCAAGCAACAGGTAACCCGAAGCGAACTGTTAGTCAAAAACGGCAAGAGTCCCGACTCGGAGCTTTACGAAAGCAAGGCTCTGCTGGCCAACGATGAACTGACCTTGACACAAGCACGTAACTCCCTACAACTTGCCTTGTTGGACCTGAGTCAGGCACTGAACCTCGAGGATAAGAAGGGTTTCGATATCGCAACGCCCGACTTGGGTACGATTACCTTAGCCTCAATGAGCCGGATGGAACAACCGAACGTAATCTACGACTATGCAGTAGGCAACCGTCCGGGTATTTTGGCCGAGAAACTCCGGTTAGAGAGCAGCTATTCGACCTTGAAATCCGCAAAATCAGCCCTATACCCGTCGGTCTCTTTGGGATTCGGATACAACAACGGATACTACTACTCGATCGCGGAACATGCGCAGAACGTTGCGTTTTTCAAACAACTCAAATACAACGGCAGTGAATACATCGGTCTGAACATCAGCATACCGATCTTCAACCGTTTCTCGACACGCAACAACATTCGTTCGGCCCAGAACAGTATCAAGAGTCAAGAATTGGCCGTTACTGAAGCTCAACGGAATCTGCGCAAGGAGATCGAACAGAGTTACTACAATGCTGACGCGGCCTATCAGAAATTCCTTTCGTCCGAGAAGTCACTCGAGGCTGCCCGGGAGGCATTCCGCTACCAAGAGGAGAAAACCGCAGCCGGACGTTCGACCATCTTCGACTATAACGACGCCAAGAACCGTATGATCCGTTCCGAATCAGAGATGGTACAGGCAAAATTCGAGTTTATCTTCCGACGGAAAATTCTCGACTTCTACGCCGGACAACCGCTCGATTTCGGCAGCTGATTCCATGACATAAATTAAGGGGGGGGAGAGAAATTTAATCGAAACCATAGTTGTAACTTCTCTCTCCCCATTTGCGTTATATTTTCGGTACAGCATTTGTGTAAACCGCATTACATCGACCTGTTTCTGAAAATATACGCAATGAAAAAGATCCTCATACTCAGCCTCGTTTTTGTGCTCTGCTCGGTTCTCGCACCACTCGGAGCACGCATCATTACAGCCAATCCGAACAAGCTGCCGCTTCCGGTTCAGAACTTTTTGGCAACACAATTTCCCAATCTGAGAATAACGATCATAAAAATCGATGCCGATCCTAAATATCACTACGAGGTACTTCTCAGTGACGGATCTTCCATCGTATTTCCCAAAAGAGGCAACTGGACAAGTATCCACGGCGGTATGGGTAACGTACCCGCCTCACTGCTGCCTGATAACATTCAGAAGTACCTCGACAGCATCCATGCGAGCCAAATGATCGGCTCGGTCACACGGGACAAATCGAGATACGACATCGTACTACACGATGGTTCGCTTCTATCGTTCAACAAGAAAGGAGAACTCGAAGCCAAAGAGTAGCCGCTCGTTTGCCACCAATCAATACAGCGCTATAAATTCGTAACTGTTTCCTACATTATCCAGATAGGTCAAAAAATCCTGCATCGAGATCACCACGGTACCTGTACAATCGTTAGGATGGAAGCTCAGGGAGTGATACTGCTTGAGCTTTTCATCCAAAAAGAGATGCACATGGTTCTCCGTGTCGTTGATCAGTCCGAAGGGTGAAACCGAACCGGGCTTCAGGCCCAAATATCGCTCCATGCGTTGCTCCGAAGCAAAAGAGAGTTTTCCCTGATGTAGACGATGTTCCAAATCATGGATCGCCAGATTCTGTTCGCAATCGAAAACGACCAAATAGTGGCGGTTTCCTTTATGGTTCCGAAAGAACAAGTTCTTACAATGTTTCGAACCGTCCTCTTTCCAATATTTTTTTGCCAACTCGATGGTTGGCGTCTCAGGATGTTCATAATACTCATACGCTAAACCCAGCCGGTTCAGATAGTCGAAAACCACTTGCTTACGATCCATTTCTCTTCGATTTAATTCAGTGTAAAGTTATCATAATTATCGAGACGAGAATCGTCCAAAAAGAAAAATCCCCATCATTCACCTCCTATCACCCTATTCACCTATTCCCCCTCATCCTTTTTTTCTCTCCTCTCCATAGATCAGATTCTCTGCCTCCGTCGTTTCCCTCTATCGAAAACATGTACCCCGAACTTCTTGTACGCTATAAAATAGGGAGAGAGACCGCTGCATGCGATCTCTCCCCTATTCATCGAAGAATACTATACTCTATTTTCCAGACACCATATTGTCGTAGTCATCCTTGGCACCGACGATAAGCGAATTGAATTCGCGTTGTCCGGTACCAGCAGGAATCAAGTGACCACAGATCACATTCTCTTTCAAGTTTTCCAACGGGTCGACCTTTCCAAGAATTGCAGCTTCGTTCAACACTTTCGTAGTCTCTTGGAACGATGCTGCCGACATAAAGCTGCTCGTCTGCAGTGCCGCACGCGTGATACCTTGCAGCACTTGGTTCGACGTGGCAGGAACGACATCACGCACCTGTACGAGCTTCAAATCCTTACGTTTGAGCATCGAGTTCTCGTCGCGCAACTTACGCAGGGTAACGATCATACCCGGTTTCATCACTTCGGAGTCTCCGGCATCCGTCACAACCACCTTGTCGTAGAGTTCGTCGTTGACATTCATGAACTCCCACTTGTCGACGATCTGCTCCTCCATAAAGCGAGTATCTCCCGGATCCTCGATCTTCACCTTGTTCATCATCTGACGAACGATAACCTCGAAGTGCTTGTCGTTGATCTTCACACCCTGCATCCGGTACACCTCCTGAACCTCGTTGACGATGTACTCCTGAACTTTGGTCGGACCTTGGATAGCCAGAATGTCGCTCGGAGTCACGGCTCCGTCGGACAGCGGCATACCGGCCCGAACATAATCGTTCTCCTGTACCAATATCTGACGCGACAGCGGAACCAGATAGCGTTTCACATCACCCGCCTTCGAGGTGATAACGATCTCACGGTTACCCCGTTTGATCTTACCGAATGAAACCTCACCATCGATTTCCGATACGACAGCCGGATTCGACGGATTACGGGCCTCAAACAGTTCGGTAACACGAGGAAGACCTCCCGTAATATCGCCCGCTTTTCCTACGGCTCTCGGGATCTTGATCAGAATCTCACCAGCCTTGATCGCCTCCTCTTCTTTAACAACGATATGAGCTCCTACCGGCAAGTTGTACTGTTTCTGCTCCTCGCCTTGACTGTTCAGAATCTTAATAACCGGGTTCTTCGTCTTATCACGCGATTCGGTAATCACCTTTTCGCGGAAACCGGTCTGTTCATCGAACTCATCCCGATAGGTAACACCTTCGATCACATTTTCGAACGCTACCTTACCGTCATATTCAGAGATAATCACCGCATTGTAAGGATCCCATTCGCAAACCAGATCTCCCTTCTTCACCAGATCTCCATCGTTGAAATAGAGCGTCGATCCATAAGGCAGGTTGTGTGTATAGAGTACGATATCCGTGTTGACATCAACGATACGCAATTCCGACAGACGGCTGATAACAGTCTGTACCTCCTTGCCGTTAACTTCACTTTTGATTACACGGAGGTCATCGATTTCGAGACGTCCTTCGTAACGGGAAACGACACTGTTATCAGTAGCCACACCACCGGCGACACCACCGACGTGGAACGTACGCAGGGTCAGCTGAGTACCCGGCTCACCGATTGACTGAGCCGCAATCACACCTACGACTTCACCCTTCTGTACCATACGTCCGGTTGCCAAGTTACGGCCGTAACATTTCGCACAAACCCCGTGACGAGACTCGCAAGTCAACACCGAACGAATATCAACCGACTCGATGTGTGCTGCATCGATCGCTTCTGCTATCGCTTCCGTGATCTCTTCACCTGCTGCCACGATCAACTCTCCCGTATGCGGATCATAGACATCGTGTACCGTCGTACGACCCAAGATACGTTCATACAGGGTCTGTACCACATCTTCATTCCGCTTGATGGCCGTTGCCGTCAAACCACGGAGCGTTCCGCAGTCCTCCTCACAGATAATCACATCCTGTGCAACATCGACCAGACGACGCGTCAAATAACCGGCATCTGCCGTTTTCAAGGCCGTATCGGCCAAACCTTTACGGGCACCGTGTGTCGAGACGAAATACTCCAACACCGAAAGGCCCTCCTTGAAGTTCGAAAGAATCGGGTTTTCGATAACCTGACCGCCTTCGGCTCCTGACTTTTGCGGTTTCGCCATCAATCCACGCATTCCGGAGAGCTGACGAATCTGCTCTTTAGAACCACGGGCTCCAGAATCCAGCATCATGTACACCGGATTGAAACCTTGCATATCCTTAGTCAGATGATCGAGCACCGTCTTGGTCAACTTCATGTTGATGTTCGTCCAGATATCGATGATCTGATTGTATCGTTCGTTGTTGGTGATCAGACCCATGTTGTAGCTCTCCATCACCTCTTCAACACGGTCGTAACCCTCCTGTACCAAAGCGCCTTTCTCTTCGGGAATGATCACGGCATCCAAGTTGAAAGACAATCCGCCCTTGAATGCCATCTGGTATCCCATGCTCTTGATATCGTCCAAGAAAGCTGCCGTACGGTCGGCTCCGGCCTTTTTCATCACCATACCGATGATGTCACGCAGAGACCTCTTGGTCAACACTTCGTTGATATATCCCACTTCGGGCGGAACGACCTGATTGAAGATCACCCGACCTACCGTCGTATCGATCAGCTTGCGCTCCTTATTTCCGGCTTCATCCACCGTGTCGACCATCACCTTCACCTTTGCGTGCAGATCGGCACGTTTCTCGTTGTAGGCAATAATCACCTCCTCGGGTCCATAGAAACAGAGTCCCTCACCCAATGAACCGGCACGCTCTTTGGTGATGTAATACAGTCCGAGCACCATGTCCTGCGAGGGGACGGTAATAGGCGCACCGTTGGCCGGGTTCAGAATATTGTGAGAACCCAACATCAGGATCTGGGCCTCCAGAATTGCGGCATTTCCGAGCGGCAAGTGCACGGCCATCTGGTCACCATCGAAGTCGGCGTTGAATGCCGTACAAGCCAGCGGGTGCAGCTGCAATGCCTTACCCTCGATCAATTTAGGCTGGAAGGCCTGAATACCCAGACGGTGCAGGGTCGGGGCACGGTTCATCAATACCGGGTGACCCTTGATCACGTTTTCGAGAATATCCCAAATCACCGGATCTTTCCGATCGATAATCTTCTTTGCTGATTTTACGGTCTTGACGATACCCCGTTCGATCAGTTTCCGAATCACGAACGGTTTATACAGTTCGGCCGCCATATCCTTCGGAATACCCATCTCGTGCATCTTCAACTCGGGACCTACGACGATCACCGAACGGGCCGAATAGTCGACACGTTTACCGAGCAAGTTCTGACGGAAACGGCCTTGTTTACCTTTCAAACTATCGGAGAGCGACTTCAGCGGACGGTTCGATTCGGTCTTCACCGCATTGCTCTTTCTCGAGTTGTCAAACAGCGAGTCAACTGCCTCCTGCAACATACGCTTCTCGTTACGCAGAATCACCTCCGGGGCCTTGATCTCAATCAACCGTTTCAACCGGTTGTTCCGGATAATCACACGACGGTAAAGATCGTTCAAGTCTGACGTTGCAAAACGGCCACCATCCAGAGGCACCAACGGACGCAGTTCGGGCGGAATCACAGGAATCTCCTTGAGGATCATCCATTCGGGCTTGTTGACATTGCGTGACTCGCGGAATGCCTCCACAACATGAAGCCGCTTCAACGCCTCCGTTTTCCGTTGCTGCGAGGTCTCCGTGCTGGCTTTGTGGCGCAACGAATAGGAGAGTTCGTCCAGATCGACCCGTTGCAGCAACGTCAGAATTGCTTCTGCGCCCATCTGGGCAATGAATTTCTCAGGATCGCTATTATCCAGCTGTTGATTCCCCTTCGGAAGCGTATTCAGAATATCCAAATACTCCTTCTCGGCCAACAGATCGAGCTCTGCAACTCCATTTGCTGCCGCAGCTCCCGGCTGAATGACTACATATCTTTCATAATAGATAATCGCTTCCAACTTTTTGGTCGGGATACCCAACAGGTAGCCGATCTTCGACGGCAATGAACGGAAGTACCAGATATGTGCGACCGGCACCACCAACGAGATGTGTCCCATCCGTTCACGGCGCACCTTCTTTTCGGTAACCTCGACACCGCATCGATCGCAGACAATTCCTTTATAGCGAATCCGTTTGTACTTACCGCAATGACATTCATAGTCCTTCACCGGTCCGAAGATCCGCTCGCAAAACAGACCGTCACGTTCGGGTTTATAGGTCCGGTAATTGATCGTTTCGGGTTTGAGCACTTCACCGCTCGAGTTGTTGCGAATCTCCTCCGGAGAAGCCAATCCAATGGATATTCTGGAAAATCCGGCTTGATTCTTATTATCTTTTTTGAATGACATATTCTTTAACTTTTATTTTATTCTCCATCTCGGTAAAACCTTCGAGTCTGGCTCGATCGTGTAACGCTGGCCGAGGCGTCTGCACACCCCGAGCCCGTTCTGCCTTATCGCATCAGTCTAATTTCACGCTGATTGCCAGACCCCGCAACTCGTGTAACAACACGTTCAACGACTCGGGAATACCGGGTTGCGGCATGTTATCACCCTTGACGATCGCCTCGTAGGCTTTTGCACGTCCCATCACATCATCCGACTTGATCGTAAGAATCTCCTGCAGGATGTTTGCGGCACCGAATGCCTCGAGTGCCCAAACCTCCATCTCTCCGAAACGCTGACCTCCGAACTGTGCTTTACCACCCAGAGGCTGCTGCGTAATCAACGAGTACGGACCGATCGAACGAGCGTGCATCTTGTCGTCAACCATGTGACCCAATTTCAACATATAGATCACGCCGACGGTTGCCGGTTGGTCGAAACGCTCGCCGGTTCCTCCGTCATGCAGATAGGTCAATCCACTGCGAGGCACACCGGCTTTTGCCGTATATTCATTGATCTGATCGAGCGAAGCACCGTCGAAAATAGGAGTTGCGAACTTCAAGCCCAATTCACGTCCTGCCCACCCGAGCACTGTCTCGTAGATCTGACCCAAGTTCATACGCGAAGGCACACCCAGCGGGTTCAAAACGATATCTACGATCGAACCGTCTTCGAGGAACGGCATATCCTCGTCGCGCACAATCTTTGCCACGATACCCTTGTTACCGTGACGACCGGCCATTTTATCGCCGACACGCAGTTTACGTTTTTTCGCGATATAGACCTTAGCCAATTGGATAATTCCGGTCGGAAGTTCATCCCCGTTGGTCAGATTGTATTTTTCGCGTTTCAAGACGGCATCGAGCTCTTTGTACTTGATCGTATAGTTGTTGATCGTCTGTTCGATCAACATATCCACATGTGCATCGCCGGTCCACTTACCGGTTCCGATGTTCAGATAATCCAAATCGCCGAGCATCTTCTGCGAGAACTTCGATCCCTGAGGCATAAGCTCGGTTCCGAAATAGTCGCACACCTTGTGCACCGTCTTATCCTTAACCAACGTCCAAAGTTTTTCGACCAGTTTCTGCTTCAAAGCCTCTGCCTGTACTGCGAAATCGGCCTCCATCTTTTCGAGTTGGAGTTTCTCTGCAGCCTTGCTTCTCTTTCCGTCTCTATTAGCCCGACTGAAGAGCTTTTTATCGATTACTACACCGTACAACGACGGTTGAGCTTTCAAAGAAGCATCTTTGACATCTCCGGCTTTATCCCCGAAGATCGCACGCAACAATTTCTCTTCCGGCGAGGGATCGCTCTCCCCTTTCGGAGTGATCTTACCGATCAGGATGTCACCCGGAGCCACATTCGCTCCGATGCGGATGATACCGTTTTCATCCAGATCCTTGGTTGCGTCCTCACTGACATTCGGGATATCAGAAGTCAACTCTTCGACACCGCGTTTGGTATCACGAACCTCCATGATGTACTCGTCGACATGTACCGAAGTAAAGATATCCTCACGAATTACACGTTCCGAGATCACAATAGCATCCTCGAAGTTGTACCCCTTCCACGGCATGAACGCCACCTTAAGGTTACGTCCGAGCGCCAATTCTCCGGCCTGAGTCGAATACCCCTCCGTCAAGATCTGCCCTTTGACCACTTTATCGCCCTTGCGAACCAGCGGTTTCAGAGTCATCGAGGTACTTTGGTTCGTCTTTCTGTATCGAGGCAGACGATAGGTCGTAACTTCGGGATCGAAGCTAACGATCTTTTCATCCTCCGTCCGCACATATTTCACCTGAATCTGCGTGGCATCCGAAAATACCACTTCACCCTCACCCTCGGCAACGATCTGAATACGGCTATCGGCGATCATATCCTTTTCCAATCCGGTTCCTACGATCGGGGCCTCAGGCATCACCAAAGGAACGGCCTGCCGCATCATGTTCGATCCCATCAATGCACGGTTCGCGTCATCGTGTTCGAGGAACGGAATCAAGCTCGCGGCAATAGATGAAATCTGGTTCGGAGCCACATCCATCAGATCGACCTCCTTTGCACTTACTACCGGATAATCCGCATCGTCTCGAGCCTTAATCTTATCGGGCACCAAGAATTCTCCGGCATCGTTCAACGGAGCGTTTGCCTGAGCAATTGTCAAGCCCTCCTCCTCTTCTGCACTATAATAACGGATCCCTTCATCGGACAGATCGACTTTGCCATCAACTACTCTACGGTAAGGCGTTTCAATGAAACCCATATCACTGATCTTCGCAAATACACAGAGCGAGGAGATCAAACCGATGTTCGGACCTTCCGGAGTCTCGATCGGACAGAGACGTCCATAATGCGTATAGTGTACGTCACGCACCTCGAAACCGGCACGTTCACGCGACAAACCGCCGGGACCCAAAGCCGACAGACGCCGTTTGTGAGTCATCTCCGCCAACGGGTTGGTCTGATCCATAAACTGCGACAGCTGGTTGGTTCCAAAGAACGAGTTGATTACCGAAGAGAGTGTCTTGGCATTGATCAAATCGATCGGAGTAAAGACCTCGTTGTCGCGGACATTCATCCGTTCGCGAATGGTCCGGGCCATACGAACGAAGCCGACACTGAACTGATTGGCCAGCTGCTCACCTACGGTACGCACCCGACGGTTCGACAAGTGGTCGATATCATCGACGTCGGTCTGCGAGTTGATCAACGAGATCAGGTATTTGATAATGGCGATTATATCTTCACGGGTCAGAATCCTCACGTCGGGCGAGGTATCCAATCCGAGTTTTTTATTGATCCGGAAACGACCCACATCACCCAAATCGTAACGCTTGTCGGAGAAGAACAACTTCTCGATAACGTCACGCGCCGTAGCTTCATCAGGTGGCTCCGAATTACGCAACTGACGATAGATATAGACTACCGCTTCCTTTTCGGAGTTACAGGGATCTTTCTGTAACGTATTGTAAACGATCGAGAAATCGGTTTCATTCGGTATGTCCTTATGGATCAGGATGCTTTTAGCACCTGACTCGAGGATCTCGTCGATATGACTCTCCTCGAGGACGGTCTCACGATCGATAATGATTTCGTTACGCTCGATCGATACGACCTCACCGGTATCTTCGTCCACAAAATCCTCTACCCATGTCTTCAAAACACGGGCGGCAAGACGTTTACCGACCATCTTTTTCAGATTGGCCTTGGTTACCTTTACGTCTTCCGCGAGGTTAAATATCTCTAAAATCTGCTTATCGCTTTCAAAACCGATAGCACGCAACAGGGTCGTAACGGGCAGTTTCTTTTTCCGGTCGATATAGGCGTACATCACATTGTTGATGTCGGTAGCGAACTCGATCCACGACCCTTTGAACGGGATAATACGAGCCGAATACAATTTGGTCCCGTTGGTATGTGTACTCTGACCGAAGAAGACCCCCGGCGAACGGTGTAACTGAGAGACGATGACACGCTCAGCACCGTTGATGATAAACGTACCGCGCTCGGTCATATAAGGGATCGTACCGAAATAGACATCCTGAATCACCGTATCGAAATCTTCGTGCTCCGGATCGGTACAATACAGCTTCAGCTTTGCTTTCAGCGGCACACTATAGGTAAGGCCGCGTTCCAGACACTCCTCTTGACTGTAACGAGGAGGATCGACGTAATAATCGATAAATTCGAGTACGAAATTATTACGCGTATCGGTTATCGGGAAGTTTTCCATGAACACCTTGTAGAGGCCTTCGTTTTTTCGGTTTTCAGCCGTGGTGTCCAACTGGAAAAAGTCTTGAAATGATTTGAGTTGCACCTCCAAGAAATCCGGATAGTGCATTCTGTTTTTTACGGAAGAAAAGCTAATTCGCTGATTATCTGTTTTTGAAGACATTGTACCCAATAATTAAAATTGAAGATAAGAACTGATCTGAAAAGCAAGACATGCCTTTGCTTTCAATAGCGACGTATCCCTTTGCAAAATACCTTATGAAAACTCCTTCCACGTAATGGTCTCGGCGCGTTTGCCGGGAAGATTGCCTTTTCTTGTTCTCGAGCAAAGAAAAGACGAAAAAGCGAGGCCCGATCCGTCGCTAAAATAACGTTTCTCAAGTCGAAAAACGACTCAACTTATGTTAAATGAGAAAAGGTATAGAGTCTATTTTCATAGACCCTACACCCGATATGTACTGAGTATAAGCGTTATTACTTAACTTCAACTTCTGCACCAGCCTCTTCGAGCTGAGATTTGATCTGTTCTGCTTCTTCTTTGGATACACCCTCTTTGATTGCTTTAGGAGCGCCGTCTACCAAATCTTTGGCCTCTTTCAGACCCAGACCGGTAATATCTTTCACGGCTTTCACTACCTGCAATTTAGCCTGACCTGCGTTCGACAAAATCACATCGAAAGATGTTTTTTCAGCAGCGGCAGCAGCGCCTTCGGCAGCAGGAGCAGCGGCAACAGCAACAGCAGCAGCAGCGGGCTCAATTCCGTATTCTTCTTTCAGAACATTGGCAAGTTCGTTTACTTCCTTAACTGTCAAGTTAACCAACTCCTCAGCTAATTTTTTAATATCGGCCATCGTAATATAAATTTAAAAATGTTTGACAAATTTTGTGTTTCGGTTAAAAGTTTATGAAGCGAGAGCTCTTTGCGGGCATCGGCTGCACCGATTGAGCCGCATTATGCCGTTACTATTCGACTCTCGATTCAAGGGCTTTAACCAACCCTGCGATTTTGTGTCCAGCGGAACCCTGCAGTGCCGAAATAACGTTTTTAGCCGGAGACTGCAGCAACGCAACGATATCACCAATAAGCTCTTCACGCGATTTGATGTTAACCAACTCTTCGATTGCTGCATCGCCCAGATAGATACAATCCTCTACGCAAGCGGCTTTAAGAATCGGTTTGGGGTTCTCTTTACGGAACTCCTTGATCAATTTGGCAGGGTTTTTACCTACTTGAGCGAACATAATAGCTGTTTCACCCTTCAGTGTAGGCAACAACTCCTCTTTGACCTTCTCAGCTTGTTCAAGAGCCTTGATAAACAAGGTATTTTTTACAACTACCAGTTTCACCTCCTGCTCGAAACACTTCTTACGCAAAGCTGCGGTTTGTTCTGCATTCAGCTCGGAAGTATCGGTAATGTAAAAGTGAGCGTATTCGGTGAGTTTCTCGGCCAGACTATTGATAATGATTTGTTTCTCTTCCCTGTTCATCGTTTTACGAATTATTTGGTTTCAATCGACTTGGGATCAATTTGCAAGCCGGGGCTCATCGTTGTCGAGAGATATACGCTTTGCACATAGGTACCTTTTGCCGTAGCGGGTTTGAGTTTAATCACCGTATTCATAAACTCATTCACGTTATCAACAATTTGGTCTGCCGAGAAGCGGACTTTGCCGACTGAAGAGTGAACGATACCGAATTTATCGACTTTGAAATCGATTTTACCGGCTTTCACCTCTTTGACGGCCTTGCCAACTTCCATGGTAACCGTACCTGTTTTAGGGTTAGGCATCAAGCCGCGCGGACCCAGAATACGTCCCAGCGCACCTACTTTTGCCATTACATTAGGGGTCGTAATGATCACATCCACATCGGTCCAGCCGCCCTTGATCTTTTCGATATACTCTTCCAGACCGACGAAATCGGCTCCGGCCTCTTTGGCTTCAGTCTCCTTATCGGGGGTACACAATACCAATACCCGAACCGATTTTCCTGTACCGTGAGGAAGCGTCACAACGCCACGCACCATTTGGTTGGACTTACGGGGGTCGACACCCAACCGAACGTCCAAATCTACTGAGGCGTCAAATTTCGTAAAGGTAATCTCCTTTAGAAGAGCTGCCGCCTCGCCGAGTTTGTACACCTTGTTCGGTTCAACCTTAGCAAGTGCTAATTTTCTATTTTTGGTCAGCTTACTCATTTCAGTAATTCTTTAATTACAAATTAGGAAATTCACCCACGACATCGATACCCATGCTACGTGCTGTACCGGCTACCATCCGCATTGCGGACTCAAGCGTGAAGCAGTTCATATCCGGCATTTTGTCCTGAGCGATCTCTTTGATCTGGTCCCAAGACACCTTGGCCACCTTTTTACGGTTAGGCTCGGCAGATCCGGATTGGATTTTGGCTGCCTCCTTGAGTTGTACGGCTACCGGTGGCTGCTTAATGATAAAGTCGAACGACTTATCGCCATATACGGTGATAATGACAGGAAGCACCTTGCCCGCCTTATCTTGTGTCCTCGCATTGAACTGCTTGCAGAAGTCCATTATGTTGACTCCTTTCGATCCGAGAGCCGGACCTACTGGAGGCGAGGGATTGGCGGCACCACCTTTGATCTGCAGTTTGATTAACGCAGCAACCTCTTTTGCCATAATTTTCCTTGGTTAATTATTCTTTTTCTACTTGCATGAAGCTCAACTCCATAGGAGTCTTGCGGCCGAATATCTTCACAGAGACGGTAAGTTTCTTTCTCTCTTCGTCCACCGCTTCGATGGTTCCGGTAAAGCTCGAGAACGGGCCATCGGTCACCTTGACGGTTTCACCCACAAAGAACGGAACTTCGTTCTCTTCCTCGCTAACGCTCAGTTCATCGACGCGACCCAAAATACGACTTACTTCTTGGGGACGAAGAGGGGTAGCCTCCATCGAAGAAGCCTTGCTGTCGCTGAGAAATCCCAGAACGTTAGGGGTATTGCGAAGCATAAACGGTATTTCGCCCACCAAAGCTGCTTCCACCAATACATAACCCGGATAAGAGACCCTTTCCCGGCTGATTTTTTTACCGTTTTTGATCTGGTAAACCTTTTCAGTCGGGATCAAAACTTGGGAGATGTAATCTTCGAGATGTGAATTCTGCACTTCAGTTTCGATGTACTCCTTCACCTTTTTCTCCTTACCCCCGATGGCACGAATCACGTACCACTGTTTTTGCTCTTTATCGCTCATCTTTATTGCTCCTTTTCTAAGAATTAATAAAGAATGTTATATATTGCCTTCATCAGGTTCTCAAATGCGATATCCATCACAAGTACGACTACTGCGATTAAAAGGGAAGCAATCATAACAATTACCGCAGAGTTGGACAACTGACTCCATGATGGCCATGACACTTTCTGAACGAGTTCGGTGTAGGCGTTTTTTGCGTAATTAATAAATCTCATTGTCGTAATTATTTTGCACGAGTGGAGAGATTCGAACTCCCATCAACGGTTTTGGAGACCGCTATTCTACCCTTGAACTACACTCGTTTATAAGGCGGTGAAAAACTCACCGCCTTGTCATCATCGATTCGTATTATTCGATAATCTTGGTAATCTGACCGGCACCTACCGTACGGCCACCTTCACGGATTGCGAAACGCAGACCGACGTTCAATGCTACCGGATAGATCAAGGTAACGGTAATTGTTACGTTATCACCCGGCATTACCATTTCAACACCTTCCGGAAGTTCTACCTCACCGGTTACGTCCAACGTACGGAGATAGAATTGCGGACGATATTTGTGGTGGAACGGAGTGTGACGACCACCTTCTTCTTTCTTCAGGATGTAGACCTCTGCTTCGAATTTGGTGTGCGGAGTGATCGAACCCGGTTTAGCTACGACCATACCACGTTTTACGTCTTTCTTGTCGATACCACGCATCAACAGACCTACGTTATCACCGGCTTCACCTTCGTCCAACAGTTTGCGGAACATTTCCACACCGGTACAAGTCGAAGTAAGAGATTTCTCTGCAAGACCGATAATTTCTACTGGGTCACCGACTTTGATAACACCCGTTTCGATACGGCCCGTCAGCACGGTACCACGACCAGTGATCGAGAACACGTCCTCAACCGGCATCAGGAAGGGTTTTTCGTTATCACGTTGCGGCAGCGGAATGTAGTTATCAACAGCGTCCATCAACTCCATGATCTTCTCTTCCCATTTCGGTTCGCCGTTCAAAGCACCCAGTGCAGAACCACGGATGATCGGAGCGTTATCGCCATCGAAATCGTATTTGTTCAACAGATCACGAACTTCGAGCTCAACGAGGTCGAGCATTTCGGGATCGTCAACCATATCGCATTTGTTCAAGAAGACAACGATCTTCGGCACGTTCACCTGACGAGCCAACAGAACGTGTTCGTTGGTTTGAGGCATCGGACCGTCGGTTGCTGCTACAACGAGGATCGCACCATCCATCTGAGCGGCACCGGTTACCATGTTCTTCACATAGTCGGCGTGGCCCGGGCAGTCTACGTGAGCATAGTGACGGTTTGCAGTCTGATACTCTACGTGAGCGGTGTTGATGGTAATACCACGCTCTTTTTCCTCGGGTGCGTTATCGATCGAGTCGAAAGAACGGAGTTCTGAAAGACCTTGTTTTGCAAGTACGGTGGTAATTGCTGCGGTCAAGGTCGTTTTACCGTGGTCAACGTGTCCGATCGTACCGATGTTCACATGCGGTTTGGATCTGTCGAATTTTTCTTTTGCCATATCTGTAAACTATTTTAGGAAATTGTTTTTCCGTTTATTGTTTGGCCTTTTGGCCTCGAATAATGTATAAAATTGAGCGGAAGACGAGACTCGAACCCGCGACCCTTAGCTTGGAAGGCTAATGCTCTACCAACTGAGCTACTTCCGCAATGTTTGTTTCACCTCTTTATTTATATATAGTGGGCGGAGATGGATTCGAACCACCGAAGTCGTACGACAGCAGATTTACAGTCTGCCCCATTTGGCCACTCTGGTATCCGCCCAACAGTTTAAGTCTACAAAGAACCCTTTTTCTCTCTTTCCTAAGTGCGGACATCGATCTGTGACAATCACACCCGCATATCGGATTCGAGCCGATGGAGGGATTCGAACCCCCGACCAGCTGATTACAAATCAGCTGCTCTGGCCAACTGAGCTACATCGGCAGTCGTTACATAAGGGTGGGCAAAGGTACAAATAAATTCTTAACCCACAAATATTCTGCTCAAAATTTATTGCGATTTTCCTCCTTCACGCTCCTTTCCCCTCGTCAAACACCGGATAAAACCGACAAAATCGGGTTCAAAGATATAATTTTTTTTCAAAATTTCAGAATTTTCAAGCCTTTTTTATCATTTCTGCATCCGTTTCTCTACCAACATCGAAAAGTATAGTCCAATCAGGTGTATGTCCAAGCATCGAACAAACAACATTTTGAACTGTTTTTCAAACGCGATGCATCGCATCTTCTTTCCCTTGTTCAAAAAGAGACGGGGGCAATGATCGTACCCCCGCCTCTTTTCTCTTTGTTCTTCAGGGAAGGTCCCTTCTATTCGATCTCGATCAACGGCGTGTCGACCGCTACCGTATCGCCTTCGGCAACCAAAACCTGTTTTACTTTTCCGGCAAAGTCCGACGCAATGCTATTCTCCATCTTCATGGCCTCAAGGATCAGTACATCCTGCTCCTTCTTAACCGTATCGCCAACCTTTACCAATACGCTCAATACCCGGCCGGGCATCGGAGCCGAAATCACCCGACCCGTGATCGGAGCTGCAGCTGGTTTAGCTGCGGCAGG